>JMBV01000116.1_pt1 | contig 30361 bp, 50 predicted proteins | sample 616531 | NCBI WGS metagenome assembly JMBV01 (sample SAMN02727904, study PRJNA239997) | anaerobic digester metagenome | biome: anaerobic digester; isolation source: mesophilic anaerobic digester inoculated with municipal waste water sludge... | place: Germany: Bielefeld University, CeBiTec ...
AGCCCGCAGATACTCTAATTCCCTCGGAAAAGAGTTAATGGAACGCTTTCGGGTAAGTAGGGGGACCGTCCGCCGGGCAATTATGGAACTGACTTCGCAAGGGTTTCTCTATCGCGTTCAAGGCAAGGGCACCTTTACATCTCAGACTCGGATTCGAAGGGAAGGCCGGCTGCTGCTGAGCCTAACCGAAGAAATCGAGCAGCATGGTTATAAAACGCGGGCCGAAATTTTGCGCTTTGAGACGTTGGTACCGGGGTTGAAGGTACTCAGGGCTTTAGAATTAGAGGAAAATGAGCGAGTCTATCTCATCCGGCGAATACGTTTCATTGAAGACGATCCCATCGCGTTGGTCACATCATATCTTCCTTATAAAGCTATTCCTAATTTGACACGCCAAGATGTGGAGCGCTCCGTGTATCAGGCTTTGCGAAAATTCCACCGCGAGCCCGTGATGGCCAGGGACATTTTTAGGGCCCGAATTGCGGATCAAGAAACGGCGGCACTCTTAAATTGTTTAGAAAACCCCCCCGCTGTCTTTGCAGCGGAACGAGTGGCTTACGCCCAGAATAATGTACCCATTGAATATGTTGAAACGGTTATTCGGGGGGGGAAGACTACGCTCTAATGGTGGAACCCCCCCACAGTTCAAGCCGGGATTCGAGAGTTTATCTTCACCAAGACCCCCCCGTTCGTCCAAGTTAAGCTGCGGCTCAGCTGAAGATGCAGTAGAAATCAAGGCAATGTTGCAATCGATGCCCTATTATTTGTGCAAAGGTCCAAAAGCCGCAGCTTTTTATTAATAGGAAACAAAGCCGTTTGTGGCGATAAGATGGCCAAGACCTCAGTTTTGTCCACCAATTTGTGAAATTATTAGCTGGGGGGGCGGAGATTGTAAATGGGCCAAATAGAAGGGGGGGGCAGTCGCAAAAAAAACAGATCCTGATCAACGCAAGGCAATCTTAAAAACATGGGAGTGGTGAATTTGAAAAATCGCATTTCAGTTTTGTTAATTGTGGCACTGTTTGTTATGGCGGCTGTGCCTGCCTAGCAGGGGGGGAAGAGTGGTTGTTTATACCCCGGCGGCAGAAGAATTGGTAGGCCTGTTGATTCCTATGTTTGAAGAACAGACTGGGATAACGGTGGAGGTTATTACGGCCGGAACGGGTGAATTGGTCAAGAGGGTAGAAGTTGAACAGCACAATCCCTATGCGGACGTTTTCTGGGGGGGAAGTAATCCCGCTGTCCTTCAGCCCATCGCCCATTTATTCGATACCTATGTTTCCGCAAACGATCAGTATATGGCTCCGGGCTTTGAGAATATGGACGGGGGGGTTTATACCCATATCAGCTGCGATCTGCACGTATTGTTAGCGCACGAGCCATTGGTCAACGGGCTTGGGGGGGTAAAACTTAACGGTTATCGCGATCTGCTGCAGCCTGAACTAAAAGGCAAAGTGGCGCATGGCGATGCAACTTCTTCTTCTTCCGCCTTTGCAACAGTGGTGAATATGCTGTATGCCATGGGCGATCGCCAAGATTTATTGCACTCGGAGGCGTGGGACTATATAGATGAGTTTCTCAGCAATCTCGATGGCAAAATTGCGAGCAGCTCCGGTGTTGTGCACCGCAGTGTAGCGGAAGGCGAATACCCGGTAGGCCTGACTTGGGAGATTCCCGCCTTGACTTGGGTAGCTGACGGTGCGCCTGTTAGAGTTATCTATCCTGAGGAAGGTGTTATGGTCGGGGCTAATGTGGCAACTAAAATCACCAACTGTCCGAATCCGGAAAATGCAGAAAAATTCATTGATTTTCTTACCTCAGTCGATGCCCAGGAGGCCTTAGCCAGTGTCTTAAATAGGCCGCTCCGCACGGGTGTGGAACTGCCGGAAGGCATGATTCCTTTGGAAGAAATGGAATACTTCTATTGGGATGTCAAGGATGTTGAGGCGAAAAAAACCGGCCATTATTGAGAAGTATATTGAGCTCTTGATTAACAAATAAGCAAGGTAATAGGCAACAGACGTGTTAACCAGCGGATTTCAACGATTAATGCGGTTGAAATCCGCTTTTGCTCGCCAGGTATCGCTGCATTTTACAATTTGCGTTAAATAGCAAAATATTTTATTTCGAAGAAGGTATTGCTCCTAAGACGTCTAAATGTATACACGACTAGACGTATATACATCTGCGGCGAACCGCGATGAACTGAACAGAGATAGGAGCAGACATTGTGTTGAATGAACCTGATCTTAGCCCTTTGTATTCTCGAATAATGCGGGCTCTGGTAGACGAATATAAAAACGAGCCTGCCGGAACCCTGATTCCTTCGGAAAAAGAATTAATGGAACGGTTTCGGGTGAGCCGAGGCACGGTGCGCAGGGCGATTATGGAGTTGACGCAGCAGGGGTTTTTGTACAGCGTTCAGGGCAAGGGAACCTTCACTTCCAAAGATCGAATCCGGAGGGATGGGCGGGTGTTGTTAAGCCTGACCGAAGCGATAGAAAGCCATGGTTTCAAAACGCGGGCCGATATTTTGCGTTTTGAAACGATTACCCCCCCTCTGCGGGTTTTACGGGCCTTGGAGTTAAAAACGGAGGATCAAGTTTATCTAATCAAACGCATCCGCTTTATTGAAGATGATCCGATTGCACTTATTACATCCTACCTTCCTTGTGCCATAATTCCCGGGTTAACGCGGCGTGATGTGGAATTATCCGTTTATAAAGCACTGCGCAAATTTAATTTTGAGCCCGTCATGGCCCGCGATATTTTCAGAGCCCGGGTTGCAGATAAAAAAAACGGCGGCAGTGTTAGACTGCCTGGAAAATCCCGCCGTTTTTGAAGCAGAACGGGTAGCCTATGCCCAAAATAATATTCCCATTGAATATGTAAAATCGATTATCCGGGGGGGCGAGGATTACGCTCTTAAGGTGGAACCGCACAGCGTACAACAAAGTTCAAGAGTCTATTTTCACCACGACAGCGGTGAACAGAGCTAAAACTTCCGGCCTTTGATAAATGTTTCTGCATGTTTTTAGTGCGGGACAGGATACACTGGGAGGTGGAAACGGACTGAACAGGCTTTGTTTAGGCAGGTCAAACTTAAAAATATGGGAGTGACAAATTTGAAAAATCGCATTCAAGTCCTACTAATTATCGCATTACTGGTTGCTGCAGCAGGTACTGTCCAAGCATCGGGCAGGGTTGTGGTTTATACTCCGATTGCAGAAGAATTGATTAATATTCTGATGCCAATGTTTGAAGAACAGACCGGCATTTCGGTTGAAGTGATTACAGCCGGTTCCGGCGAACTAGTGAAACGCGTCCAGATCGAGCAGCACAATCCATATTGTGACGTTTTCTGGGGGGGCAGTAACCCCGCGGTTGTACAGCCCATCGCCCATTTGTTTGAAGAGTATGTTTCCACTAACGATGAGTTTATGCTGGAAGGGTTTGGGAACCAAGACGGCATCTATACCCAGACCGCCGTTGATCTGCACGTAATTTTTGTGAACACCGATTTACTGGATGAACTGGGAATCACCGTTAACGGTTATGCTGATTTACTGCAGCCGGAACTTAAGGGCAAGATTGCCCACGGTGATGCGTCCGCATCTTCTTCCGCTTTGTTGACGGTAGTGAATATGCTGTATTCGATGGGGGGGATCGCCAAGATCTGATGAACCCCCGCCGCTTGGACTTATGTGGACAAGTTCCTTGATAATCTGGACGGCAAAATCTCCAGTAGTTCCGGAGTTGTGCACCGCAGTGTTGCTGAAGGAGAATATCCGGTAGGCCTCACGTGGGAATTGGCCGCTCTGAACTGGGTTGTGGACGGCGCTCCGGTGAAAGTTGTCTATCCGGAAGAGGGAATCATGGCTGCGGCAGGCGTTGCTTCGAAAGTTCGCAACAGCCCCAATCCGGAAAATGCTGAGAAATTCATTGACTTTCTCACCTCCGAAGACGCGCAAAAGGCAATGGCAGAAGTCTTAAACCGCCCGATTCGCGCCGGCGTCGAATTGGTTGATTTCATGGAACCGTTGGAAGACATGGATTCCTTCCTCTGGGATGTACATTATGTGGAAGCCCAAAAGCCCGCGATTATTGAGAAATATATCGAACTTTGGATCACCAAATAGTAAGTTACCATTTTTGATAGAATCTGTGCGGGTGTGCAGAGTATACCTGCGGAAGGCCTGATGGGGGCCTTCCGCAGGATCCACCCCCCCGTTAGAGGAGCAGTGAAATGAGCAAATTTATAACGATTAAAGAAACGATGAAAAAGTACGGCGATTTTACTGTAATACCCAATTTATCCCTAGAAATACCGGCCGGCGAGTTTTTTTTACCTTACTCGGCCCTTCCGGCTGCGGCAAAACAACTTTATTAAGAATGATTGCGGGATTTGTGAGTATCGAACGGGGTTCAATTTATTTTGATGACAAAATTATTAACAAGGTTCCCCCCCAAGGATCGCAAGATCGGCATGGTTTTCCAAGATTATGCGCTTTTCCCCCCCATTTGACGGTGGAAAAAAAATATAGGCTTCGGGCTGAAAACCAGAAAACCTACCAAGCGGACGAAATTGCCGGGGGTGGTTGATGATATTTTAGATGTAATTCAGATGAAAGATCACCGCGATAAGCTGCCCGAAAAACTGTCCGGCGGCCAGCAGCAGCGCGTGGCATTGGCCCGTGCTATCGTGTCGCGACCCGATGTGCTTTTAATGGACGAGCCCCCCCTATCTAACTTAGATGCCAAACTCAGGGTGGACATGCGCAATGTAATCAGGGACATCCAAAAGCAATATGGCGTGACGACTGTTTACGTCACTCACGATCAAGAAGAAGCCATGGTGGTCTCGGATCGAATCGCGGTTATGAACCACGGGGGGGTAATCCAGCAGATCGGTGTGCCTGAGGAAATCTACCAAAGGCCCGCCAACCTTTTTGTAGCCAGTTTTATCGGCCAGACCAATATTCTTACCGGGAAACTAGTTAAAAAAAAGAAGGAAATTTGATTCTGGAATTGACTGAGAATTACGCAGAGGCAATTGCAGATAACTTGAAAATAAGTCTTGATGAAGGCCAGCAAATTCCGGTCAGCGTTTCCGTGCGGCCTGAGGAATTCCACTTGCGCACCGATGGGGGGGTAGGGATCAAGCTAAAATACGGGACCGCATGTATTTGGGCCTGAACACGCACTATGTTGCCACTTTGGAGACAGGGCAGGAGGTAAAACTGATTCGAGAATCGGATGCCCTCGATCCTCTGCTGCCGGGGACAGAAATCTGTTTGGGTGTTAAGAAAGACAGAATCAATTTGTTCCATCATGAAAAAGAGACCAGCTTTAATCAAGAGTATAAAAGCGAGGCGCGTTTAGAAAGGGAAGTTGGTTAAAATGCGGAACAAAACAAGGTCTTTTAATATCTGGACTGTTATTTCCTTAGCGGTATTTTCTTTATATTTGGTTTTCCTTGTTGCCCCCCTGCTGACGCTCTTGGTGGAAAGTGTAGTTGATCAAAACGGGCGAATACACGCTGGGCTACTTCATCAAGTTTTCAGCCACAAATATTACTATCTGCCCATATTCAACAGCATTAAGGTCTCTACCGCAGTGAGCCTGCTGGTGGTTCTTTTTGCAACCCCCCCGTTAGCATACCTACTGCGCATGTACAAAATCAAGGGAAGGGATACCATTCGCATGCTGCTCTTGGTGTCTTGTATGCAGGCGCCTTTTATCGGCGGTTATTCCTGGATACTATTGTTGGGCCGCAATGGCCTGATCACCAAGTTTCTCAGCAATACACTGAATGTGCGTATCCCGGATATTTACGGGTTTCCCGGCATGCTCCTGGTGTTCACCCTGTCCATGACCCCCCCGCTCATGTTTGTCTATTTATACGGGGGGGCGATGGAAAAAAAATGGACGGGGCGCTTTTGGAAGCAGCTGAACTGCTGGGCTTTACGGGCATCAAAAAGGTGGTGCGCATTGTGCTGCCCCCCCTAATTTTGCCAACCGTTTTGGCCGGCTTTTTAGTTGTATTTATGCGAGTGTTTTCCGATTACGCGACTCCCATGCTGATTGGTGAAGGGTACCGCACCGTGCCGGTGCTAATTGTGAACGAGTTCATTGGCGAGCTGGGCGGGGGATTCCGGTTTTGCTTCGGCGATCAGTGTGTGTGTGATTGTCTTTGCCACCTCCGTCTTTTTACTGCAAAAATTTATTTCGGGCCGCAAATCGTTTGTAATGAATGCGCTTAATCCGGTGCAGCCCAAGCAGGCCACGGGCATTGGCAACATTCTCGCCCATCTGTATGTTTATGGTTTTACTCTACTGACTCTGTTTCCCCCCCATATGTACGTTGTGTACACTTCATTTCGCAAAACGTCGGGGGGAACGTGCTGATCCCGGGATATTCTTTGGATAATTTCCGAGCCGCGTTCAGCCGGGCAGCAATCCCGATTCGCAACACATTTACTCTGGCCGCAATTGCCATTGTGGTTGTGGTCTTGCTGGCAATTTTAATTGGCTACATTACGGTGCGCAAACGCAGCATTATTACGGGCATCTTAGATGTGGTGACCATGTTTCCTTATTTGGTACCCGGTTCCATCGTGGGCATCGCCCTGCTGCTGCGCTTTAATACGCCACCGCTGCTGCTCAGCGCAACGGCTACAATCATGATCATCGCTTATGTGATCCGCCGCCTACCCTTTACAGTGCGGTCAAGCGCGGCGATTATGCATCAAATCAACATTAATACGGAGGAGGCGGCCATCAGCTTGGGCTCCTCCAATCTTAGGACCTTTTTCAAAATCACCCTGCCCCAAATGCTGCCGGGCGTAATTTCGGGTGCCGTTCTCAGCTGGATTACGATTATTTCCGAAGTAAGTGCCTCCGTACTTCTGTATACAACTAGGACCCAGACGATGACAATTCGCATTTACACCGATGTAATCAGGGGGGGCAACTACCCGGTGGCGGCGGCCTTGTCTACAATCTTGTATGCCACAACGGTAATATCACTGGCAATTTTCTTTAAGGTATCGACGACTAAGGAAGTTACATTGTAAAGATCGAATTTAAAGAAGGGGCTTAGTTATGCTGGAGATTATTGTGGAAACGGTGGCAGATGCACTAGCCGCCGAAGCGGGCGGCGCGACACAGCTTGATCTGAAAAGCGCTGCTGAACTCGATGGGTTGACTCCTACTTTAGGTATGATTGAACAGATCTGCAGCCGAGTGCAGATTGACGTGATGGTGATGGTGCGGCCGCACAAAAAAAGTTTTGTACTTTCTCCGGAAGACATTGCGGCTATGTGCAAAGATATCAGCCTGGCCAGGCAGTACAATGTGGCGGGGGGGTTTTTGCTTGGTGCACTAACGCCACAGGGCGAAATTGATGTGGAGGCGGTGCAAAAATTTCGGGAAGCGGCCGCCGGCATCCCCTTGAATTTCCATTTGGCCTGGGAGCAAACCAAGGATCCGGAGCAAGCATTGGAAAAATTGATTGAACTAGGCATTAAGAGTGTTCGTTTGACGGGCGGCCGGCGTTTGGGAACAAAAGCACCGGATGGGACTGAAAGAATCAGACGTTTTCAAAACCAGGCGGATGGACGGATTGATCTATTTCTGGCGGGAGGGGTTACCCCCCCGAAAACATCGCCTGGCTGGTGCAGGAAACGGGAGTGCCCAACGCCCATTCAGGCTCGGGGGTACGTATGCCGGCCGAAAGCGGCGGTGATGTTGTCGAGGCAAGGGTTAGGCTGCTGCGGGAAAACCTGGACCGGGCCGTGAGATTACATTGTCAATCGTGAAGAAACCATAAAGAGGAGCAGATGATGCAGATGACAAAGGCATGGAAACGATATTTTACCGCGGTTCATGAGGTAGTGAAAAAAAGTAGAGGAGCGGGAAGGGGACAATATTCTCAAAGCCGCTGAAATTGTGGCCGATTGTATTGCGGAGGATGGCTTAGTGCACGTTTTCGGGACTGGCCATTCGCACATGATGGCGGACGAGGTGTTTTGGCGCTCCGCAACCTTGGCTCCGGTCCACGCCATTTTGGAAACGAGCATGACCGGGAGTGTGGAAATCACCAAATCCAACCCTTTGGAGAAACTAGAGGCGCGGGGGGGAAGCCATTGTAGATTATCACCGGGTGCAGCCGCCTGATGTTATGATTGTCATTTCTAATTCAGGCAATAACGCGGTTCCCATCGAAGTCGCCCGCAGCTGTCAAGAACGCAAGGTGCCGACGATTGTCATTAATTCCACCGATTACTCTGACTATTTGCGGCCTTTACACTCCTCCGGGAAAAAAAACTGAAGGATATGGGTGATGTGGTAATCGATAACTGCACTCCCATTGGCGATGCGGCAGTGGAATTAGAAGGGTTTGAGCCAAAGGTGGGCCCCACTTCCACCATTCCCGGCGTGTACATTATTAACGCTGTTTTGGTGCAAGCGGTGGAAAACTTGCTGGCCCGGGGGGGGATTAAACCGGATGTTTATTACAATGGCTCCTTGGCGGCAAACTCGCAAGAGGCAGTTGAGCACAACAATAAAATCGTGGATAAGTACTTTTATCGGATTCGCAATCTGTAAACACCGGGGCCGTTGGAAAACATTCTAGCGGCCCTTTAACCAGGAAAAAAAAGGGGTGAACTGCAGAAACAGGGCTGAAAAGGAGGCAGTCATGAAGATTTCAGCATCGTTAATGTGTGCCGATTCTTTGAACCTTGAAAGGGACGTCAAAGAATTGGAATTAGCCGGCATTGACCTGTGGCATGTGGATATTATGGATGGTGTCTATGTTCCCAATTTAGCCATGAATTTCGCCAGCGTGAAGGCTCTCAAGGATATTTCCGCCGTTCCCATTGATGTCCATTTAATGGTGGATAGGCCGGAAAATTATGTTTCACTCTGCGCCGAGGCGGGAGTCTCACAGTTGAGTTTTCATCTGGATCAAGTTAAATTCCCCACCGCCTGATTGGAGAAATTAAGGGTTTGGGGGGGATGGGGGGGGCGGGCGCGGCCATTAATCCGGCTTGTGGATTAGAAAGCCTCAGTTACGTACTTGATCAGGTGGATTATGTTTTGATTATGGCAGTGGAGCCGGGGGGGTTTGCGGGGGGGCAAAAGTTCATTGCCAACACCACAGCTAAAATAGCCAAGGTGAAAAAAACTCATCGACGAGCAGCAGCTTAAACTGCCGATTCAGGTGGATGGCAACATCAATGTGGATACTGCGGTGAAGGCCTTTCAGGCGGGGGGGCAGAGATCTTTGTGGCAGGCACTTCCTGCGTCTTCACGGGCCGGGGGGGTTCGCCCGGGCAAAATTTACGGGCCTTTCGGCGGCAAGTTTTGGCCGAAATCGGAAAAGGCGGTGGGGGGGGAAGTGAATAAAGATCCGTTTTTGCGGGATATGTGCGGCCAAGCAGAGGCGCTTGCGGACGTTTATGCCAAGTACCGCAGTGGCGAGGGAAGGGCGCTATTGGCCGAAGCGGCTGAAATTATCAACAAATCGCCCAATTTGCTAGTGACCGGGATGGGTGCTTCGTTTTTTTGCGGGCCATGCCGCGCGGGGGGGTGTCTTTCACGAATACGGGTTTGCCGTTGCGGTCGAAGATACCTCATTACTTCTGGATAATCAGGTCCATGTCTTGGGCCCGGAAACCACACTCTTGATTGTCTCCCAATCGGGGGGGAAAGTGCGGAAGCGATCCGGCTTTTGGATTCGGTTGCGGCCTCAGTTCGCACCATAGCCCTGACCAATAATCAGGACAGTACCGTGGGCAGGGGGGGCTGCCACTTGGTGCTGCCCTTAGGTGTGATTGGTGATCATTCTGTAGCTATTAAGACGTATACCGCTTCAATCTTGGCTCTGATCTTGGTCGCGGCCCATTTGGGGGGGCAAGCCGGAACGGGTCGTTTTTACAAACTGATTGAGAGCACGATTAACCGCTTTGATCAGGCGCTAGAGCGTTCCTCGGCACTCCTGCACAGAATTCCCCCCCCTTAATTGAAAAATCCCATTCGGTTTATCTCATGGGCAGGGGGGGCGGCTCATATGGCAGCGCCCTAGAAGGTGCACTGCTGTTCAAAGAGGGCGCTAAGCGTTCCGCAGAGGGGTTTAGTGCGGGACAGTTCAGGCATGGCTCGGTGGAAGTCATTGAGCCCGGCGTGCTTTGTTTCGTCTTTAACCCTAAAGGCAAGTTCGCCGAATTAAATACGCGGTTCATAGCGGAGCTGCGCACTTACGGCGCGGATGTTGTGGCGATTGGCGAGCCTTTTGCCGGAGATGGCCTTGTCCTACCTGTTCCGTTTCTGCATGAATATTTAGCCCCCCCTCTTGGAAATCATCCCCCCCATTCAAGCTCTGGTCAGAGAATCGGCCCTGCGCAGCGGCATTGAGCCCGGCTCTTTTCGCAACACTAAGCCGGTGATTACCAGTGAATAGAGAATTCAGTTGGTGCCGGCAGGAGAATTGGGTCTGCCTCCTCAAATATAATAGATGTAGGCTTGGAAGAAGGGAGGCGTCTATATGGACAAAAAGATGAGCCACAAACGACTGTTGGGAATAGATCTTGATGGAACACTTCTGGATGATCATAAATTAATTTCGCAAGAAAATCTTGCGGGCTTAAAAAAAAGGCCCAAAAGCACGATATAATCATCGCCATCGCCACCGGCAGGCCCGTGGCCGCGGCCTTGGATGTGATTGGTGAACATGATTTGGACTGTTATCTGATCAGCCATAACGGGGGGGCATTGATTATTGATTTAAGTACCGGGCGGGAAGTTTTTATGCGGGCCATGGATGAAGAGGCAGCTTATGAAATCATTAGGTTTTGCATTGCCCAAAACGAGCCGCTCCATATTTTCGGCAGCGAGTACTGGGGGGGCGTTACCGGTGTCAATCGCTATGTTGATGAATTCATAGCCAGGCATAATTTGGAATTAAATCTAATCGAAAATGTCAGTCAGCTTGACGGTATCCCCCCCATTATTAATCTCACCAGTGTGGGTAATACTCACAAAGTCGGCAGTTTTATAGAAAAAAAACGGCTTGGATGCTTATTTTATTGATTCTGTCCCTTCAATCATGGATATTACGCACAGCAAAGCTACGAAGGGCAATGCCCTCAGGGAATTGGCGGTTAAGTTGGGTGTGGGGGGGGCCGGCCGGGATACTGTCTATCGGCAATTACTATAATGATGTCGAGATGTTTGCCGCGTCCGCCGTGGGGGGGATTGCGGTGCAGAATTCACCTGAAGAGGTAAAAGGCACGCCGATTATGTCACTAACAGCTCCAACAATGAACATGCAGTGCTGGAGGCCCTGGAAAGATTTATCCTCCCATGATCTTTTTATCTGCTCCGGATGGAAAAACGGTGCTAAAGGCAGGACTTATTAAAGAATGTCGGAATAGGTAAATTTAGGACAGCAGGGGGGGAATTGCGGTGTTAGCACAGAGTTATTTGGTAAGCATACAACAGCTTTTGGCTTCATCACAGGAGCAGATCGATGTGATCGGCGAGATTGCCGCTAAGATTGCAAAATCAATTATTGCGGGGGGGGAATCGTTCACACCTTTGGCTCCGGCCATTCGGATATGATCGCTAAGGAAGTTACCGGCAGGGCCGGGGGGGGCTTGTCCCGGTGAGCCGAATCAACGATCCCACCGGTGGCGAGGCGGAACGGGTGGAAGGCCTGGCAGAAGCATTATTGGTTGATTACGAGCGCAAGTGTATTTTGGAGAAAGACGAAATCATGATTATAATTTCCAATTCGGGCCGCAATGCCGTACCGATCGAGATCTGTCTCGGCGCCAAGGACAGGGGGGGCCTGACAACTGTCGCGGTTACATCCGTTTCCTTTTCCCGAAAGCTCGCATCTAGGCACAGCGGCGGTAAGAACTTGTACGAAATCGCAGATTATGTCTTGGACACCGGGGTTGGTTTTGGTGATACATTGGTTGCCGTCCCCCCCAACAGCCCGCACAGGTCCGGGCCCGGGTCGACCATCATGGGAGCGTTCTTGATGAATACTTTAATGCTCTCCGTTATCGAAAAGATACAAGCTGAGGGGGGGAAAGAATTACCCATTTTGAAGAGTAAAAATGTTGATGGCGCGGAGGAAGGAAACGAAAGGTTGAAGGAAAAATACAGGGGGGGCAGAATCTGCCGCTGACTTTCGAGGGGGGGGATACGCATGAAAATTGGTTACGGCTTGATCGGGCTGGGGGGGAATAGCCCGCACCCACCTGCAGGGCCTAAAGTGCCTGCCGGTTATAGGCACTCCGGTGCCTGCGGTGGATTTATCGGCTTTACTTACCACCGATCGGGCAAAAAAAGAACAGGCCGCACAGATTGGCTTTGCTCGCGTTGTCCATAACTTAGATGAGTTTCTTGCCGTGCCGGGTTTAGATGTAGTTGACATCTGCACGCCTAATAATTTGCATTATGAGCAGATTTTAGCCGCGGCAAAGCGGGGGGGTAAACACATCTATTATGAAAAACCTCTTTGCCTTAATGGGGCGGAGGCGGCGGCACTGCAAACGGAATTAGCGGATTGCAAGTCCATAATTCAGGGTGCCTATGTTTTGCGTTTCTCCCCCCCGGCGGTGGCCAAAGCCAGAGCTCTGCTCAAGAAGGACGCCCTGGGCAAAATTCATTCGTTTCGCTTCACTTCCTACCATTCCAGCTACTTAAACCCGGATCGGCCGGGAGCCTGGCGGCTTAAACACGCCACTTCAGGCGGTGGCGCCCTGATGGATTTGGGCAGCCACTTGTTAGATTTGCTTCGTTTTCTTTTGGGAGAAGCGGTGGAAGTCACTTCTTGGTTTGACACGGTGGTTAAAACCCGGCGGTGGCCCCAAGGCGAAGCGGAAGTGGACGTGGATGATCACGCCCTGGTTGCTTTGACTTTAGAAAACGGGGGGGCCAGGGGGGGAACGGTGGAGGTTTCACGGGTTGCGGTGGGTGGAGACGGCATGGGCCTTGAAATCTACGGAGAAAAAGGAGCATTACATATTGATCCCGCCCGAAATGCTTGCCGTTGGTTCGGCACACGGGGCAGCAGCTCCCCGCGGATGACGGAAGTGTGGAAGATGATGCTTTTCTGGCTGGTTTGAAAGAAGTTTACCCACCGGCCCGCCTTTCCTTGGGCTGGATGGTTGATGTTCATCTCGCCAGTTTAGCTTGGTTTCTGCGCTCAGTGAGCCTTGGTGAGGCACCAGGTGGCTCCCCGAATTTAGAAGAAGGCATTCGTACACAAAAATTGTTAGAAACAGCCTATACTTCCATAAAAGAATAGCATTTTATTACAGGAATATGTCTTAGAATGTCGAATACTTTTTAGCAAAGCGAGAAAATATTATATAGTTTCGCTTGCCGGAAGTGTTGTTTGGGGGGGGTACACAGTATATTTTCAAAGGAGTGATTAGAAAGGGAAGGAAAAGTAAGTTGTCAGCACCAAATCAATTAAGCAAGGGGGGGAGAAGAAGAATTGGAAATAGGTATCGGAAAAGCCCTGTTGGTCGCTATTTGGGCGTATATCAGTATCGTCGGTAACTTAGCACAATCAGGTGTTCTTTGGCATGAACCTCTTATTTCAGGCGCCATAACCGGGCTTATTATCGGTGATGTGAAAATAGGCCTCAGTGTAGGTGCTTCATTGACTCTCATGTCCCTTGGTATGCACACTTACGGAGGAGCTACCATTCCCGACTTTCACGTAGGCGCAATTCTGGGCACCGCCTTCGGCATCATTACCGGCAGTATTGAAACCGGATTGGCCATCGGCATGTCCGCCGCTGTACTCATGATGCAGCTTGACGTGTTCGGCCGTGGTGTAAATACCGTCTTCATCCACGGAGCGGACAGGTATGTGGAAGAAAATAATATGCGCGGTGTCACTACTATGCATTTATTGGGTAATATTCCGTGGGGGTGTTACCCGCGCGATTCCGGTTTTCCTAGCACTTTGGTTGGGGCAGGATGCAGTTATTGCCTTTACTGAATGGATGCCGGAATGGTTCATGGCTGGTATGAGAACAGTGGGTGCGGTTCTGCCCGCTCTAGGTTTTGCCCTTTTGCTGGGACAGCTGCCTGTTCGCAAATACTTGCCTTTCTTAGTCATAGGTTACGTTCTCTTCGCTTATCTCAATGTTCCTGTTATTGGAATTAGTATTATCGCTGTTGCTCTCGCCGCACTCTACATTCAGTTGAAAGGGGGGGAGCCGAGCATGCCTAAAACCGATAAGCAACTGACAAAAGAAGCTAGAAGGGCTATGTGGCGCTATATATTGACCTTCCAATGGTCGTGGAACTATGAGCGTATGCAGCTCTGGGTTTCGCCTGGTGTATCGCCCCTGTCCTGGAAAAGGTTAAGAAGACCAGTGAAGACTTGAAAGAAGCTATGCAGCGTCACTTGGCATTCTTTAACACCCATCCGCCTGTGGGCGCAATCATCATGGGTGCAGCGACTGCCATGGAAGAAGAAGAAGCTGCGCCCGACGCAGTGGACAGCTTGAAGGTTGGTCTGATGGGCCCCTTTGCCGGGATCGGCGACACTCTTTTCGCGGTCCTGACCAGGCCTATCGTTGGTGCCTTTGCAGCTAGCTTAGCGCTGCAGGGAAGTATGGCGGGCTTTTGGATTATGGTCGTCTTCGGATTGTTCTGGGGCCTGTTCGTACCATACTGGTTGTTCCATGTCGGTTATCGCCAGGGTATCGGGGTTGTCTCCGAAGTCTCGCAGGCCGGTGTCCTTAGCCGTCTTACAGAAATGGCTACTATCGCCGGTATAACCGTTGTGGGCGGATTTATTCCGAGTATTCTGGGTATTGGCACCGCGTTGACCTTTACTCAAGCAGTAGAGCTTGAGGGCAAGGTTCAGACAAGTATCGTTGCTGTCCAGGATGTTTTGGATCAGATTCTGCCCTTCGCCGTACCCATCGCTTTGGTAGGTTTAATTTACTGGCTGCTTACAAGCCGCAAATGGAAGCCTCTCCAGGCATTGCTGCTGCTTGTGGTGATCGCCTTCGTTGGCAGCCTTGTTGGGTTCTTCTAGACTAAACGGCGAATTATTGGGAAAGATAGAGATGGAGCAGGAAGGCGGATATTCCGCCTTCCCTGCTTGCAATGGAATAAGTCTAATGTGTTGGGAGATGCAAAATGGTTGGTCTACTTATAATTAGCCACGGGTCTTTTGCCTCAGGCCTCTTAGATGCAGCGGAAATGATATTAGGCGAACAAAACAGGTGCAGGCGCACGGACTGCAGCCTCAGGACAGCCCGGAAGAATTTTTGAACGAATTAAGCTGCGGGCCCGCGAGTTAGATACGGGCAAGGGGGTTTTAGTTTTGGCCGATCTTTTCGGCGGCAGCCCCCCCGCCAATGCAGCTGCACGGTTATTCGCTGAAGAATTGTCCGTGGATGTTGTGACCGGGGGCGAGCTTACCTATGCTTCTGGAGGCTTTACTAAGTCGTGAACGGGAGGATTTGCCGTCCCTGGCGAATCTTTGTCTTGAAACAACCGCAGAGGCAACCCGTAAGCTTTCGGAGATCTTTCTATCACAAACATAATGGGAGGTCAAAATGGCTGTAGTTCATTTAAGAATCGACAATCGTTTAATTCATGGGCAAGTTACAGTTTCTTGGGTCAATCTGGTTGGTGCAAATCATATCATCTGCACCAATGACGACGTGGCTAATGATCCTATTCAAAAATGATTTTGCCCCCCCAAGCGGCCAGGGGGATCAAAACGTCCGTGCTGTCAATTGCGGAAACGGTCGAATATGTAAAAAGTGAGAAATCGCAAGCGGAAAAATCTTGTTGATCGCCAAATTCCCCCCCTCCGATGCTTTGGCCCTTCTAGAAGCGGGCGTTCAGCTCAAGAGGTGAATGTGGGTAACCAGGCCCCGATTCCGGGTACGAAGCATGTGCTTGTCACGCGCTCAGTTGCGGTGACGGCGGAGCAGGCGCCCGTTTATCGCGCCATTGCGGAAAAAGTGGGCAAGCTGACCGCCCAAACGATGGTGTCCAACAGAAAACAGGATTTTCTTGAACTTTTGGACAAAAGCGGGTTATAACCGGGGGGGGTAGCCGTCCGATTGTGGGTTTGTTTCGGAACTACGCTTTGGTTTGCCCTTATTCTTGCTGATTCTGATTTTGTTTTACCAAAACAAACCTACGCGGCCCCGGCGGGGGGGATTGTATGATCCTCGTGGCGGTGTTTAATGTTTGATTCACAGCACCGGCGGCCCCGGCCTATTAACCGGGGCGTTTCTTACCCAAGAAGGTTGCCGTTGTGAGTATATAAAGGTAGGAGGATACAGATGAACGCATTTGAACGTTACACCGAGCAGGTGCGCGGTGTTCTGGACAAGGTACAGAAAACTCAAGCGGTTCAAATTGACAAAGCAGCGGAAGCAGTCGCGAACGCAGTTGCTCAGGACGGCCTCGTCCACACTTTCGGAACGGGCCACTCGCACATGGTGGCGGAGGAAATTGTTTATAGGGCCGGCAGCCTGGCCCCTGTGAACGCAATTCTCGAGCCCAGCCTTACCGGTGATCAGCAGGTCACAAAGAGCGAATACACCGAACGCATGGAGGGCTGGGGCGAAATCATCGTTGATTACCAACAGGTGAGCACAAAAGATGTCATGATCGTTATTTCCAACTCGGGCCGCAATGCAGCCCCCCCATCGAGGTGGCTTGGGAATGTCAAAAACGGGGGGTGTGCCCGTAATCGCCATTCTTTCCAAGGATTATGGTCAACAGGTCACTTCAAGGCATTCTAGCGGAAAAAAAACTAATGGATGTGGCCGATATTGTGATTGACAACTGCAGTGAACTGGGTGATGCCGCATTACACTTGGATGGCTTGGATATTCCGGTTGGTCCCACGTCTAATGTAAGCGCTTTTTACATTATCAATGCCATCGTAGTATCTGCGGTGGAAAAACTAATTGCAAAGGGTGTGGAACCTCCGGTATTCTTGAGTGGTAACCTCGATCACGGCCGGGAACGCAACGATAAGTTGATAGAAAAATATCGCAGCCGCATCGGCATACTCTAAAAAAAAGGGGGGGCAGTGGCTATGGTTAAACAAAACGGTTGGCAGCGCTACTTTAAAAAGGTGGAAGAAATCTTCGCACGGATTCAGGCAACTCAGGGAGAACAAATCACCGCCGCGGCCGACGTTTTGTGCCAAACGGTGAAAAGGGCGGATTGATCCGCGTTTTTGGCGTGGGCCATTCCAGTATTCTCGCGGAAGAAGCGAATAACCGGGCGGCTACTTTAGCTCCCATCCACTCTATCATGGAAATTAGCATGACCGGGCATGTGGAAGTGACCAAAAGTGGGGCCATGGAAAACCTGCCGGGGGGCAGGCGAAGTTATTGCGGAGTACCACCGGATAGCCCCCCCGCCCGATGCAGTGATTATCAGTTCTCAATCCGGTAATAACATTGTGCCCATCGAATTCGCGGAAGCCTGCCGTAAACGGGGGGTGTTCCGGTCATTATTATTACGTCGGTTGAATACACGAATTATTTGAAAGCAAAACATCCATCGGGCAAAAAAACTCAAGGACCATGCGGATATAGTCATTGACAACTGCTGCCCCATCGGTGATGGCGCCCTCAATTTCGAGGGAATGGAACAGACGGTGGGTCCTACTTCGACTGCCGCTGGGATTCCCATTTTAAATGCGGTTTTGAGCCAAACGGTTGAAAACCTCTTGGCACAGGGCGTTGAGCCCGATGTCTATTTCAATGGGTCTTTGGCCATCAACCACCCCCCCGAAATCGGTGAATACAACCGGAAACTGGTGGAAAAGTATTTCCACAGAATCAGAAATCTCTAAATTAGAGCAAGCGCAGCCAATCGGTGGACTTAAACAAAAAAACGGGAAATTTATTTCCCGTTTTGCGCTGTTTTGAGTAAACTGCGGGATATGGCGCTAAAACTTTTAGGAGTGATGCAACTATGAAAGTGATTAAAGAAGCCTGTGTTGAAAGTTATGCGGAGGCGAAAAGAGCGGCTGAGCTTGGGGGGGCAGACCGAGTGGAGCTTTGTGACAATTTGGCGATAGGGGGGGGTACTACCCCCCCAAGTTACGGTACGATTAAATTAGCCAAAGGACTTGATTTAGAAGTTTTCCCCATCATTCGGCCTCGAGGCGGTGGCTTTGTCTACACAGAAGCAGAGCTGCAAATTATGGAAGCGGATCTGGATGCCTGTCGGGAAATTGGGGGGTAGATGGGGGGTAGTTTTGGGGGGGTTTTGACAGAGGACAATCAAATAGATGTGCCCGTCATGAAAGATTGATGGCTAGATGCGGCAATCTGCAGGTGGCCTTCCACTTAGCTTTTGAGCAAACTCCCGACACAAAAAGGCCTTGGACATCTTGGCCGATCTAGGTGTAATTCGCACTCTGACCAACGGCAGCCGAGATAGGAGTTCAGCTTTGGATAACCAGGCGGCAATTCGCACATTGGTGGAATATAGTGCGGGCCGGGTGATTTTGCTGCCTGCCATCGGGGGGGTTACCAAGGACAACTATGAGGAACTGGTTAAAAACACGGGTGTAACCGAGGTGCACGGCACAAAAATCGTGGGCGATTTGACATAGGACTAAACAGGGGAGGATGGCGATGCCATCCTCCGGTTTTGTGCTTACTGTTCCTGCCGTTTTTCCTCCATAATCTGCACGCTGGAACTGCAGCCGATGCGGGTCGCTCCGGCTGCCAGCATTTTGTTGACTGTGGCCAGATCTCGAATACCCCCCCGCCGCCTTAATTCCAATTTCGGGCAGCGCGTGTTTGCGCATAAGCTGAACGTCTTTTACTGTCGCACCGGAAGTGCCGAAGCCGGTTGAAGTCTTAATATAATCCGGCTTATACTTATTGGCAATCCGGCACAGTTCAATTATTTCGCCATCTTCTAGATAGCAGTTTTCAAAGATCACCTTGCTGATAACATTATTCTCTCGGCAGATCTGTACTAGGGCTTTCATTTCTTGTTCAATGTAAGCATAGTTTTTGTTCTTCAATTCGGCGATGTTAATCACATAGTCGACCTCGCCCGCGCCTTTCTTGATGGCATCTTGCGCCTCAAAAATCTTAGTGTCCAGTGTGCACTGGCCCAAGGGAAAGGAAACGGCCGCATCGACTAAGACGCCCGACCCTTTTAAGAACCGAACACATTTTTCAATATTAGCGTTGTTGATTGCTACCGTTTTGAAATTGTACTTCATGGCCTCTTCACATAGGTTTTTCATGTCCGCATCCGTTGCGTACGGGCGCAAATTAGTGTGGTCGAATAACTGGGAAAATGTCACTTACATTAGCCTCCTTTAAGGTTACTATGTCCTATTTAGGTTCGTCGGGCAAAATTCCTCTTTGGGTGGGGGGGTAAAATAGATAAAAACGGCCGAGTTTGGTAATCTAAAGATGGGGGGGGATCGGGGGGGGCCATCGTTTGACAAAAAGATCAGGCTTAAAAACGAGAAGCGGAAGGAATGGGACTTTTTATCTAGAACAAAAAAACTAAAAGAAGACGTGGCCGGCTAAATATGCATCTAAACGGGCTTTGGAGGCATCCGGGACAACGTTTTTAAACGAGAGGTGGTAGTATTGCAAAATTCCTTATTAAAAGCAGCAGAATCTATACGCCTGCAGGGAAGATTGCGGGTGGAGTAGTAGTTAACGAAGGCAAGATCGAAGCAATTGTCGCCAACCGGGATTTACCTAAATATGCCGCGCTGCAGGTTGTTGATGTGGGCGAACGGGTCGTTTTGCCCGGGTTTATTGACATCCACATTCACGGCTCGGCCGGGTGGGCCGCCGGCTCGGGCGAAAAGGAGCAGATCCGCGGTTTAAATAAATATCTGCCGTCTGTCGGGGTTACCGGTTACCAACCGACATTTGGCGGAGAAACGGTACCCGTCATCAAAAAAAAGCCTGACGGCCGTGGCCGATGTTATGGAAGAAGACTATGCCGGGGGGGCAAATTTGGGAGTCCATATGGAGGGGGGGCCCTTTTTAAGCCGTGCCGAAAAAGGGGGGGCATTCATTGTGGAAAACTTACTGCAGCCCTCAGTGGAGCTAATGCGGGAGTTTGTAGAGTTGGGCAGAGGAAGCATTATCCATGTCACCGTGGCACCGGAATTAGAGGGGGCGGAAGAGCTGATCAAATTCCTGCGTTCCCACGATATTCTAGTAGCGGGCGGCCATACCGACGCCACACTGACAGAAACGCAACAAGGCGTTAAGTGTGGGGGGGCTCTCAAACCATACCGGTAATGCCCAAAGGTCCATCCACCATCGCGAGCCGGGGGCCTTAGGCGGCTATTTATTGGATGAGGATATTTACTGCGAGCTGATTTGCGATTTCTTCCATATCCATCCCGAAATGATTCGGATGATCCTGAAGTTGAAGACAACCGATAAAATCTGCATGATCTCGGATGCTATCATCGGGGGGGCCGGGCTCGGTGCAGGTAAATATGAGTTTTCCGGGAAAACGATTAATATCGATGACGAAGGCTGGAGTAGGTTGGACGATGGGACTATTTCGGGCAGCACCAAGAGCATGGAGTTCTGTTTTCAAAACATGGTGAAATTGGGCTATGACGTTGGCGAGGTAAGCAAAATGTCGTCTTACGTCCCCCCCGCTAAATTGTCTAAGGTTGATCACCGCAAAGGTACCATTGAAGTCGGCAAGGATGCTGATTTAATTGTTCTAGATGAAGGTTGGAACGTGCTTAAAACATACGTGGAAGGCAAACTCAGTTATGATGCGGCAGAGGCGAGAAACTTGGCTAACACTAAACTGCTGGCTGAAATAGAAAAGCAGCAATCCTAACGCGAGGAGGGTTGGCCGCAAGAAGCCGGAGTTCGCGCTAATTTATCATTGAAAATCGGAGGGTGTTAAAATGTCAAGTTCGAAGTATATTGAAGCGGTTGAGAAGCTGGTCGGAGAAATTAAGGAAACCCAAATAGACAAGATTAATCAAGCGGCGCAGATTTTCGCGGATACAATTCGAAATGATAAAATCATTTACCATTTCGGCACAGGCCATTCACACATGATCGGCATCGAAATGTTTGTCCGGGCGGGCGGCCTTGCTAACGTACAGGCCATGCTGGATAGCGATGTGCTCACGAGTTCGGGTGCGCGGCGCGGCGGCGAAGTTGAGAGGCTCAGTGGGCTAGCTAAAATTATTTGGGATGATTATGAGATTGAAAAGGCGACATTATGGTGATTACCTCTAATTCCGGCCGTAATGCAGTGCCGGTGGAAATGGCGATGCTGGCGGCAGAACACGGTATCTACACCATTGCGCTTACTTCCTTGAAACACTCGCAGAGTGTGGAGTCAAGGCATCCCAGCGGCAAGCGCCTCTTTGAAATCGCTGATCTTGTCCTTGATAATTGTGCCCCGCGGGTGATGGGCTGCTGGACTTTAACGGTGTGCAATCAGGTGCCAGCTCTACCATTGCCGGCTCCATGATTGTTAACGCAGTCGTCTGCGAAGCTTTACGAATTGTAAGTGAAGAGGGCCTCAAGCTGCCCGTATACATCAGCCAAAACGTAGATGGATACAGCAATGATGATCTCTTCCTCAAATATAGAAATAGAATCAAATATCTCTAGGCAATCGCGGCTGCTTGGGAAAAAAAATAATCAAAAAAAGTAGTGATGTCAAAATGAGGATTTTAATCAAGAATGCTAATGTGATCACGCCCTTTGAAATGTTGAAAGGCTTAAATGTGCTTGTGGAGGGGGGGGATAAGATTGCCGGTTTTGTTCCCAAGGGCGATCCGGCTGAAAAGGCCTGCGATAAAGTTATTGATGCGGGCGGAAATTACCTGGCCCCCCCGGCTGATAGATATTCACAACCACGGTAATTTTGGCATGATACGATGGAGGGAACCTACGAGGCCCTGGATTCCATGGCCGAACAGCATTTTATGCACGGAGTAACATCATTTCTGGCAACGACCATGACGACCGATCTGGGCCTTATTGAAGGGGGGGCGCTGCGCACTATTGGCAGGTATGTGCATGATGCACAGCACAAAAGGGCCGGAAAAGCCAACGTTCTAGGTGTTTACCTCGAAGGGCCTTACTTTTCGGAAGAAAAGAAAGGGGGCCCAGCCCGCCGAACATTTGCGTGTCCCGAATCTAGATGAGCTCAAAGGCTTTCTGGCCACATCTCAGAATACAATCAAGGTAGTTTCGCTAGCCCCCCCGAGCTTGCCGGGGCGGAAGAGGCAATCAAATATTTGAAAAATCGCGGAATCACGGTGGCCGCCGGGCATACCACCGCCACGTTTGCCGTGGCAAAAACAGCGATAAATGCGGGTGTTACGCTAGCCACCCATTTGTATAATGGGATGCGGAATTTTTCCCATCGCGAACCGGGCATCATCGGTGCAGCGCTCACAGACGAACGGGTATACTGCGAACTTATTTGTGACGGTATCCATCTCCACGCAGGGGCTATGGATTTAGCTGTTGCGGCCAAGGGCAGGGATAAGATCGTGCTGATCACCGATGCATGATGGCCGCCGGCCTTGAGGACGGCCTCTATGAGTTGGGCGGGTATGATGTTACGGTCAAGGAAGGCACCGCACGCTTGGCAGATGGTACCCTGGCCGGTTCGACGCTAACCCTGAATCGGGCAGTTCGCAATCTGGTTGATTTGGTCAATGTACCTTTGGCAGACGCGATTCGCATGGCCAGCTTAAATCCTGCGCAGGCGATTGGAGCAGCGGATCGCAAAGGCAGCATTGAGGTGGGCAAAGACGCCGACCTGGTCATTTTTGATCAGCAGTTGAATGCCTTACAAACAATGATCGCGGGTCAAATCACGGAATTATAAAAAGCGGGCCAACCGCAGCGGCAGATTGAAATGGCCGCCGGTCAATCTTAAATAGGTATTGAAACCTTTGTGTTTCAATACCTATTTTTGTTTTTTTTGACCTGGCCGGTGTGAAACAGCGCCGCTATTTTTGCAATAACAATAAAATATAGTTTCGCCTTATGTTATCCCCCCCACAACCTGTCAACATCCGTGAATAAAACGGCTGCTGAGGCATATAGATTACTGAACAAGCACTTAATATGCGGTTATTTTGCAGGTAAGATGATTTATTTGGGGGGTAAAACCTGGGCATAAAATGCAAAAGGGCTAAATATATTGCAGAAATTTGCAGAAATACGCCTAATACATAACACCGGGGGGGTTACAAACAATTTCCACCCGATTCTACTTATGATGAGGAAGATGATCATGAAAAAAGTCAATTTAGCTGATATTGCCGCTGCGCTTAACATATCCCAATCTACCGTATCGAGGGCCTTAAGAAATAAGCCCGGGGGGGTTAATCCCCAGCTGCGTGAGGAAGTCTTTAAAATGGCCCAAGCCCTTAATTATCCCTTTCCACTTCCGAAAAGCCCGGCCATGAAACGTGTGGGGGATTATCATTCCGGATCTATCGAATCCGTTTTTGCCACCGTTTGCTACGGTATTGAAAGCGTCATGCGTTCCAACGGGTACTTCACATATTTAGTAAATACCGATGAGGATTGGGAGTTGGAAAACAGTTATTTGCAATCATTCATTGATGATGATAAGGTTGAGGGCCTAATTATTGCTCCAAGTGCCAACACGGAGCGGATCTATAATGATCTGCTCGGAACACTTCCATTCATCTTCTTTGATCGCTATTATGATGCGTTAAATGTGCAGAGTGTAATCATCGATAACGAAGGCGCTGTTTTCCGTGCAACACAATACCTTGTGGAAACGGGCCACACTAACATTTGCTTTGTTGCGGGCAGTGACAACATTTCCACCGGGCGCAGCCGCACGCGGGGTTTTGGAGGCCATAAATTTACTCGGGTTAGATAGGGATAAATGCGCTATTGTGGATGGAGATTTTAAGGAGCCAAAGTCCTACGAAGGCGCGAAAAGGATCTTGGCTGAGGGCGAGTGCACTGCGGTGATTGCCACCAGCAACAAAACAACCTGGGGCGTCATGAGGGCGGTTCGAGATCTGCGCCTATCCATACCGGGCGATGTTAATGTGATTGGCTTTGATAGCCAAGACTGGACCGAGTTTAGTGACAACCCAATCGCAACAATAGTTCAACCCGCTTTTACCATGGGTAATCTTGCTGCCAGTCTATTGTTGCAGCAAATCAACGGGCGAGAGTTTTCCTCGGAAAACGTTGTCCTTAAAGCAGAAATAAAAATAGCAATCCTAAGCTGTCAATCTCGCTCTAAAGGGAGGGGTGGATGGAAGAAACATACCTTTTGGTGTCACAACCGCTCATTAAATACTTCAAGGAGGTAAAAAAAAGTGAAGAGATCTGTTGTTTTGTCTCTTGTAGTGTTGACGGTTTTAGTGCTTTCCGCTACCGTTTGTGCTGAATCACCGGCCGTTTGGGGGGGAGAACAAGTCAAAAAAAGATCTGGGTGGTACAGAGATTACAGTTGCCATGGCAACGCACCCATCCTCTGAAGCATTTCGTTTAATGGTGGATGAATTTGAGGAGTTGACGGGCATTAAAGTCCGCTGGGACATCATGGAGGAAATCTACCTCCACGATAAGATCCTTACTGAACATGCGGCCAGAACAGCTCGTTACGATGTACTGATGATGGACGTCTGTTGGATTGGGGGGGAATTCGCGGCCCGACGCGTCATCGTTCCCCTAGATGAATATCTCAACGATCCGAGCAAGACACCGAAATGGTTTAACTATGAGGACATAGTACCCGCTTACAGCAAGGGCCTTGGAATGTTCGATGATAAGGTCTACGGTATTCCTTCCGCCGGAGAATCGGCTTTTATCGCTTACCGCAAAGACCTATTCGAAAAATACGATTATGATCCCGCGTCAATCAAAACCTTTGATGATTTAATGGAAGCGGCCGCGTTTTTCCACGGTAAAGAGGACGGCCTCTCCGGTATTTCCATGAGGGGGGACGCCGCGGCCACCACATTGTCTACGGATGGTTCCAGAGCCTATACCCTTTGGTGGCAATGTATTTTACCCCGGCACTTTCGATGTAGCGGTGGATTCGCCCGAAACAATAGGGTCCTTACAGTACTTTGTTGATTTGATGAAGTTTGCGCCTACAGGAATTGAGAACTTTAGCCACGAGGAGGCAACCACAACATTCATGCAGGGCTTAGCCGCCATGTGGTTCGATGCAACAGCCTTGGCTCCTTGGATAGAGGATCCCACCAAATCCAAAGTTGCGGGGGGGAATGTGGCTATCTTGCGCCTCCGGCAGGCCCGGAAGGCAATGGAGCAGCTGTTGCCGGTTGGAATTTAGCCATCTCTGCAAGCAGCAAGAAAGCAGAAGCTGCGTGGGCCTTTATCACCTTCATGACCAGTGAAGCCAAAGCGGAAGACTATGTAGCTAGCGGTGGGGTAGTGACCAGGATTTCGATTCTGGAAGATCCCGGCTTTATCGCTTTGTATCCGTATTTTCCACAGGTTCTTGAGTCTTTGGATTATGCCGAGATTTTAGTGGATAAAGGCATAGACTGGCGGCCTCGTATTCCTGAGTGGCCGCGGATTGGTGAGGCTTTAGGCTTAAACGCGTCGTTAGCCTTAACTGGACAGCTTTCGGCGGAAGAAGCGGCTAAAAGGGCAGCTGCAGAGGTTCAGGATATTCTGAAAGCGGCAGGTTACTAAGGATCCCGCCGTCAGTTTATGGTAGGCAGTGTGGAATATCCGCCGCTGCCTTCTAATGAGGTGCTTTGTATGAAGAGGTTTCTTAAATCACCGTACTCCTGGCTCGCCCCCCCAGCTTGATCGTTCTTTTTGTGATAACTATTGTGCCGACCCTGTTTTTGTTTTTCACATCACTGCACCACTGGGAATTGGGATACCCGTGGGATGCCCGGCGTTTTATCGGTGTGCAAACTTTCTGTACGTCGTTAAGAATCCACTTTTTTTTGGCGGCGCTTAAGCGCACACTCATCTACACTTTCGTTTCCGTGGGCCTACAGTTCTTTTTCGGGTTTTTGATTGCTCTTTTCCTTTCCAGGAAAACGTTGATTTGGAAAGGAATTTTGGTTGGCATCTTGATCATTCCCATGACGGTAACGCCCAGTATAGCGGGATTGATCTGGCGGCTTTATTTCAACCCAATCTATGGCATCGTCAACTACTTTCTAGGTTTTATCGGCCTAGAGCCTAATTGGTACAGTTATTCTTTGGCCCTTTTTTTCTGCGATTGTCGTGGAGGTGTGGCAGTGGACTCCTTTTGTGGCGCTCATACTGCTCGCGGGGCTGAGTGCATTGCCTCAAACTCCCTTCGAGGCCGCAATGGTAGACGGTGCCTCGCCGCTGCAGATGACCCGTCATATAACCTTGCCGCTGTTGAGGCCAATAATAATGATTGCTTTGCTGCTGCGGGGAATGGACGCCCTGAAAATGTTTGATGTAATTTTTCGCTTACCGGGGGAGGCCCTGCCGATGCAACGGAGCTGATTTCGATGCTGATCTACCGGACCGGGTTTTATCATACCGGAATGGTAGGACGCGCATCCGCAATAGCGGTCTTACTACTCGTAATTATCATCGGCATGAGTCAGATTTTGATTAAAGTGATGGATGAGAAACCGGGTGTTGCCTAAAGTTCACGTCCGTTTTTTTTGTTGGAAAGGGGGGCATTTGTTGAATCTCGCTAAGATCAAAAGATCGAGGTACTTCGATTTCACCGTCGATATTTTGGGAACACTGCTAATCGGATTCGCTTTCTTGTTTCCGTTCCTGTGGATGGTTGGCATGTCCTTTAAGGATAGAATGCAAACGTTTGCCATTCCGCCCTTATGGTTTTTTTACGCCCACATTCAATAACTATCGGGATCTCTTAAACCGCGGCATCTTTGGCACCTATTCCCTAAACAGCCTGGTGGTTGTGATCTGTTCAGTGTTTGTTTCTCTTTTGATTGCGACCCCCCCGGCGGCTTATGCCCTATCGCGTTTTAGTTTCAAGGGCAAGAAGGATATATCCTTTTGGATTTTGAGTGTACGCATGGCCCCCCGCTATTGCGGTGGTAATTCCTTACTTTTTTTCTTGGCAGCTTTATAGGCATTTTGGATACTAGGCTTGTCTTGATTATTGCCTACCTGTCCTTTAACGTTCCCTTTGCGGTATGGATGTTGAAGGCTTTATAGATGAAATCCCGGTTCAGATTGATGAAGCAGCCATGATTGACGGTTGTTCGCGGTTTCAGGTTTTTAGCGGCCTGATTGTGCCGTTAGTGGCCAACGGCTTGGCGGCCACCAGTATTTTATGTTTGATTCAATCGTGGAACGAATTTACCTTCGCCCTATTCCTGACTACAACTGATGCTCGCACCCTGCCCACGATTGTTACCCAGTTTTTGACTTTCCAAGGGGGGGTGGTATGGGGGGGCGAGATGTCAGCTGCCGCAACCATCACCGTTTTACCTTCTGTCATCTTCGCCATATTGGTCCGAAAACATTTAATCACCGGTTTGACCTTTGGGGGGGCAATCAAAGAATAACGCAAGGGAGGAGAAAAATCAGTGCTACAAACAAACTTAGTGGCGCCCTGCAAATTTGTTCTGGAAACGGTAGAAAAACCGATCCCAAAAAGAACGAAGTATTAATTCAAGTGGTGCAAGCGGGAATTTGCGGTTCTGATATTCATGCCTATTATGGCAAGCATCCTTTTATCTCTTTTCCGATTGTTCCCGGCCATGAATTCGTGGGGGGGATCGTGCTTGAAACGGGTGACGGGTCGAGCGAACTGCTGAAAAAAAGAGTCACGGTCTTACCCTCTTTAGTCTGCGGCAGTTGTTATAATTGCCGTACGGGCAGATTCAACATTTGTGAGACATTAAGGGTGATCGGCTGCCAAGCGCCGGGAGGCTTTGCGGAATATGTTGTTGCACCGAAAGAAATGGTCTTCCTTTTACCCGACACATGCAGCTGGGATCAGGGTGTGTTAGTGGAACCCTTAGCAGTAGCGGTTCACGCGGTGCGGCGGGTGCCACATATCGCCGGCCAATCGGTATTAGTCTTGGGGCGGGCACGATCGGTCTGATGGTAGTTGCCACTTTGAAAGCCTATGGAGCGGGCGAGATAATCGTTACCGATTTCCAAGCAAAAAGGTTGCAGCTGGCTCAGGAGTTAGGGGCGGATTATGTTTTAAATCCCCCCCGCGAACACAATTTAGGTTCTTGGCTCGACAAAAATGTGGCCAGATTGGCTTCTGCCTTTGAATGTGTGGGGGTGAAGGAAACGGTGGATCAGGCCATTTCTTATACCTATAAAGGCGGTAATGTAGTCATTCTCGGTGTATTCGAAGAAAATGTCGAGGTGAACATGGGCTTGGTACAAGATAAAGAGATTAACATGCTGGGATCTTTAATGTACACTAAAGAAGATTATTACGAGGCTTTAAGGATTGTTGGCCAGATCCCCGCGCTAACCAAATTAATAACGCACCGCTTCCCACTCCGGGATGTACAGCGGGGGGGTTTTGAGACGTTGGCCGCGGAACCCGATGAAACACTGAAAGTGCTTGTGGAAATTGGGGGGGAGGGTAAGTAAATGAAGGCAATCCAAATTGAAGTACCTCATAAGATTTCTTACATTGATGTGCCAAGGCCCAAAGCGAGACCCGGTGAGGCTCTGCTCAAAATAGAAACAAGCGGCTTATGCCATACGGATGTGAACATTTACGAAGGCAACTTCCATGCTGAATACCCGGTAATCCCGGGGCATGAATTTGCAGGCACAGTGGTGGAGGTAGGTCCGGGGGGTGAATCCCGATTGGGTTGGCAAGCCTGTGGTGGTGGACCCCCCCAATGTTCCTTGCGGCTTATGCCCGGCCTGCCACTCCAATCACCAAAACCAGTGTCGGACACTGGACGCGTATGGCGTTACCGTTCCGGGAGGGTTTGCGGAATATGCGGCTGTAAAGGAATCGAACATTCACCTGCTTAAGAATGTGCCCTTTGACCGCGCCGTTTTTGCCGAACCATTGGCCTGCGTGCTGCATGCCCTCACTCAGATTCCCCCCCGTTACCCCCCCGGCGGCCGTGCCTTGATTTTTGGCGCCGGGCCGATGGGGTTGCTGATGCTGCAGAGCCTTCCTTTAATCGGCATATCCAGTGTAGCCATGGTCGATCTTCACTCCGAAAGGCTTCGAATTGGTAAAGAATTAGGTGCTCGGCAAGTCTTGACAGATGTGGAGGCTAAATCTCACAATGAGCAGTATGACGTAGTTGTGGATGCGACGGGTGTGCTGAAGGTCATTGAAGGGCTTCCCGCGTTCACTGCAACCTCTGGCAGCATTATTTATTTTGGTGTGGCCAATCCCAAGGACAGAATCACAATCGAGCCTTATGATATTTATCGCCGGGACATCCGCATTGCCGGTGCCTTTTCTCTTAAAGCCGGTATTAGGCAGGCTTTAAATTTGCTGCAGGACAATTTCGTGGTAGTGGATAAGTTGATCACTCACAGGCTACAGTTAAACCAATTCGCGAGTGGGATTGATTTAGTTGGAAAAGCCTCTGTCCTGAAAATTATCGTGGAGTTTTAAAGAAAAGCTGTGGGAAAGAGTGAGCTTAATGAAAACAGAAGAGAAATCCATCCTGGTTTTCGGAGAAACACTTGTGGACCTGTTCTCCAACGGGATGGCCGCCTATGGAGATGATAATGGCTACTTTCAGTTTGCCGGGGCGCCCGGGGGGGTGCACCGGCTAATGTAGCGGCCAATTTGGCACACATGGGCCTACCCGTCTACTTGATCAGTAATTTTTCTGACGATCCCCCCCTTGGAAGCCGATTCAGGCGCATCTTAGCGGAGCGGGGGGGAATAGATCTGAGCCTCAGTTTAACACACGAAAATTCAAAAACCGCACTGGCCATGGTGCTGCTGGCTCCAACCGGTGAAAGGCGCTTTCGGCTTTACCTTGGCGGTTCTGTTTTAGAAAAGGAATTTGTGCTTGATAACTTACCCCCCCAATCTTGGTGTTTTTCATTTTGGCTCGGTGATGCATGTCTTCGAAAACGGGGTAAAGGCCGCAAATAGGCTGCTGGAATTGGTAGCGTCTAATTGTATCATTCGCTCTTACGATATTAATATTAGGCCCGATATTCTGCAAATCAATCCCGCGGCGGCCCGTCAAGCGGTGCGGGTGTTGGACCGAGTGGATGTCTTGAAATCAGCGATGAAGATCTGGGTTGGATAAATGAAAATATCGATCCCGAACTTGTAAGACCAGAGGATTTCTTTCGTTATGGTGTTAAATTGATCGCTTACACGGAGGGCCCGC
>JMBV01000117.1_pt1 | contig 30171 bp, 61 predicted proteins | sample 616531 | NCBI WGS metagenome assembly JMBV01 (sample SAMN02727904, study PRJNA239997) | anaerobic digester metagenome | biome: anaerobic digester; isolation source: mesophilic anaerobic digester inoculated with municipal waste water sludge... | place: Germany: Bielefeld University, CeBiTec ...
CCCAGACGCTAATAAGAAGTGACGTTTAAGGTTAGACCCTGCATCGCGGGTCTAACCTTTTTAGATGCATAAATTTAGAAGAAAGGGGGAACGCGATGGGGCCCGACTCCAAGCACAGGTTGAGACAAACATTTGCTCGCGCCTTTGATCTGCCGCCCGCGGCGCTACTGGATTACGCCACCATTAGTCTTGTAGGCGATATGGAGGCCAGGATTTCCAATCACAAAGGCTTGATCCAATATAATACCGCCTGCGTCAAAGCTAACTCCCTCCAGGGAATCATTGAGATAATCGGCAAAGATTTGCAGATCACATCTTTTTCTGCTTCAGAAATTAAAATCGCCGGTGAAATTCGCCAGGTGGTGTTGAAATGATCACTTACTTTTGGCTGTGGTGGCGTGGGTTTGTGACGGTGCGGCTGCGGGGCCGGGCCTGGAACGTTTATTGAATAAGATTGCCGTGGCGGATATTGTCCTGTGGCAGATCGAACGGCGTACGCCCGATGTGATGCTGGCTCGTTTTGGGATGGCTGATTTTGCCGCCTGAGGCCCCCCTGCTCTGGGGGACCCGGATCAATGTGAGCATTCTGGACCGTCATGGGCTGCCCTTTTTATTGCGCGGTATAAAAAGGCGGCTGCTGCTCCCGGCGGGCTTGGCTCTATGTTTGGCTTTTATCGTCCATTTAGCCGGTTATATCTGGTTTGTGGAGATACACGGCCACGAAAGCCTGTCCCTGGGCGAACTCAGGCTAGCGGCGGAAGAATTGGGTTTAAATGCGGGGGGGGTACGCCGCGCTTCGATTGCGCCGCGCCGGATTGAAAAAGAACTTCTGCTTCGTTTTCCCTCTCTCGCCTGGGCAGAAGTGGAGTTAAAGGGGGTTAGGGCCAGGCTCAGCCTTTCGGAACGAAACGAAGGTGAAGGGGGGGTGCGGGCGAGCGCGGGGGGGCATATTTACGCGACGGAGGACGGCGTTGTAACGCAGGTCTTGGTTTTGCGGGGGGGTACCGCCCGGGTAGGCGAGGGGGGGATACTGTTCAGGCCGGCGAGCTCCTAATCTCCGGTGATTACTACGATGCACGGGGGGGCCAGAAGCAGTTCGGTTCCGCGGAGGGGGGGATTATTAGGGCCCGGGTGTGGCATGAAGAGGTGGGCGAAGCCCCGCTGGTGGTCTGGCGGCCCTTGGAAACCGGGGGGGTGCGCCGCCTGCAGTATTTAGTTTCAATCGGCCCTTGGGTCATTCCCGTAGGAAAAAGCTATTCGGAAGAAACCCATCTGCGGCGGGCGAAGGAGTGGTCTTTATCGCTTGGCGCCGCAATGGTGCCTATCAGCCTGGCACGGGTGGAATACGCGGAAGTGGAATACGTTCCCACAGCCGTCCCCCCCATTGAACAAGCGCGGCTGAAGGCCTCCGCCATGGCCTGGGAAAAATTGTCCGCTCGCGGGGGGGTGGATCGGGAACAGATACGGGCTGCGGAAGAAAAAAATGTACTTCATGCCTGATCAGGACGGAGTGCGGATCAGCCTGACGGTTGAGGCGGAGCAGGAAATCGGCCTCTTTTTAAATCAATAATTTGCACTTCATACTTGTTTTGCTTATAATAAGGACATAAGGGAAAACAGGAGGAAGCCGATCTGGTCAGTAAAATATTTCGCTTGGCAGTAATGAACAGGCCCAAGTGGTAAGTGGGAAAAGGACGAGCATTTGCGCCTGATTGAGAATGCGTTTGGGGGGGTGGTAATTGTCCCTCGCGGCTTGGAACTTTCAATAAGCGGGCCGCCGCTGCGCGTTGAACAGGCCAAACTGGTGCTGGAGAACATTGCATCGCTAGGCCCGGGTCTCAGCAGCCATGATGTCTATTACGCCATAAGGCTGAGTGAAAACGGTGATTATACATTGTTGCGTGAATTAAGCTCGGGCACGGTAGTTGTAACCCATCGGGGGGGCAAGCAGATCAGGCCTAAAACCGCCGGCCAGCGGAAATACGTGCAGTCCATAACAGAAAACGATATTGTCTTCGGCATAGGCCCCCCCGCGGGCACGGGAAAAACTTTTCTGGCGATGGCGGTGGCGGTGGCCGCTCTGAGAAAAAGGATGTGGACAGGATTATTCTGACTCGTCCGGCGGTGGAGGCAGGGGAACACCTGGGCTTTTTGCCGGGGGATCTTCAGGATAAAGTGGATCCGTACCTACGGCCTCTTTACGACGCCTTATATGACATTATGGGTCAGGAGACGTATCTTAATATAGGGAAAAGGGATCATCGAAGTCGCTCCCCTCGCTTATATGCGGGGGGTAGAACGCTCGATGATTGTTTTGTCATTTTAGACGAAGCCCAAAACTGCACACCGGAACAGATCAAAATGTTTTTGACTCGTTTGGGATTTGGTTCCCGAGCGGTAGTAACCGGTGACATTACCCAGGTAGATCTACCGCCGGGCAAGATTTCGGGCCTGGTTTTGATTCAAAAGATCCTCAGCGGCGTAGAGGGGATCGGGTTTTGCTATTTCAATGAAAACGACGTGGTTCGCCATCCTTTAGTGCAGCGAATTATTGAGGCTTATGAAATCTACGACAAATCCCGGCATGAGGGGGACAAAGGTGAAACGAAAAAGCAAAAGTAGCTTCACTCAGGCAAGGCAGCGAATCCTGGAACAGACTACCGTTAAGCAGTGGTTGTTAGGTGGGCTTGTTTTTGTGGCCATTTTGGCCATTTTGGTTTTCGATGTGCTGCCCATGGGCGTGGCGGTAGAAGTGGGGGGGCAGGTGGCAAAAAGGATCTTGCCGCACCCATAACTGCGGTCAATCATACTGAGACAGAGCGGCTTAAAGAAGAGGCATCTCGGCAGACACTTTTGGAAGTAAGTGAGGATCCTGATTATCATCTTCTTAATCAGGCAATTATCCTGCGCGTGGAAGAAAACATTACCGGTATTCTTAACCTATTGCGCCTCAGTATTATGGAGGAAGTACCGGAGGGGGGGAGGATGCGCCCGAACCTCTTTCAATCTCCGAAATAGACAGGCGTTTGATTCGCGACTGGAAGATTGAGATCTCCGATCCCATTTTGCAGTCGATAGCGGCTTTAACTCTTTCCGAATTCGATCATTTCGCCCAATCCCTGACCACACTGCTTTTGACGGCAATGGAGGAGCGAATCAGTGAGGACGGCCTGCGCGATGCAAGGGACGCCTTTGAGGCCGATGTGCATGCCCAGCGGTTGACGCCCGAACTGATGGAGGCGGGTACAATCATCGGCCGGCAGCTGATTCAGCCCAATTTAGTCCTAGACACCGAAAAGGTAAATCGGGCCAGGCAAGCGGCCGTTGATGCCGTTGAACCGATTTTATAATGAAGGGTGAAATAATTGTCCGCAAAGGCGATGTTGTCCGCCCTGAACATGTGGAGCTTTTGCGTGATGTGGGCTTGATTAAAACGGGTCGCGATTATGGCGCCTTTTTAGGAGTAATCTTTTTAGTTTCCATTTTACTTATCTTGGGTGGGACGTTTTTGTATCAAAATCGTTCCGATGTCCTGCACAACGAAATTCTTTTGGCTCTCGTTGGTTCGGTGTTAATTACCATGCTCCTTTTAGGCAAACTGTTTTCGGTAATTGCCTGGAGCGGCGCCCCGTTCTTAAATCCTTCCGCATTGGCGGGCCTACTTCTAACCCTTTTGATCGACTCTAAGGTGGCGGCAATTGTCACCATTATTTTGGCGATCCTGCTGACGATCATCAATGACATGAGTTGGATGATAGGGGTACTGGCCTTAATCGGCGGATTGACCGCAATTTTAAGCGTGTCTAAAGTCAGTGAGCGCGGTGATTTGATGCGAGCCGGTTTTATAGTGGGTGGCGTCAAACTACTGCTTATGATCACCTTGGGGGGGCTCTTGGGTAAGGATATAAGCTTAATACTCCACAGCTATTTGGGGGGGCTTTTCAGCGGTGTCTTAGCTTCAATTGTAGCCATCGGAATTCTACCCTATCTGGAAAGTGTGTTTAAGGTCACATCTTCTCTGCGGCTTTTGGAATTATCTAATCCAAACCACCCCCCCTCATGCGGCGTTTAATGCTGGAGGCACCGGGTACTTATCATCACAGCATACTAGTGGGCAATCTTGCGGAGGCGGCTGCGGAAGCGGTGGGGCAGATGGCCTTTTAGCTAGGGTTGGGTCCCATTACCACGACATTGGCAAACTGAAACGGCCCTATTTCTTCGTGGAAAACCAGGTGGGCATGGAAAACCCGCATGACAAAATGGCTCCGTCCCTATCAACCTGATCATCACCTCCCATGTGAAAGACGGCTTGGAATTGGCCAATGAGTTTAAACTTCCGCCGGCGGTATCCCAGTTTATCGCCCAGCATCACGGCACGGATTTGGTCCGCTATTTTACCATCGTGCTTCTGAGGCCAATGACGAGGGGGGGACAGTGGAAGAGAGGGATTTTCGCTATCCCGGGCCTAAACCGCAGGGCAAAGAGGTGGCCATCGTCTCCTTAGCGGATGCCACAGAAGCGGCTGTTCGTTCTTTGGCCAAACCCAATCCCGGGAAAATAGAGGGCATTGTTCGTAAGATCATCAAAGATCGGTTAAATTCGGGAGAATTGGATGAGAGCGACTTGACGTTTCAGGATATGGACAAGATTGCTAACGCCTTCGTTAAAGTTATTGTCAGCATGTTTCATGCTCGGGTGGAGTATCCGGAGCAGATCACCAAAGAAGAGATTGAAGGGAAGCGCGTCAAGGATGCGAATATTGATAAATAGCGAGCTGCGCAGTGAGCAAATAGGGCAGTTTACAAAATTGATTGAAAAAGCGTTTCAAACCGCGGCTCGCCTGGAAAATCTGCGGGACGAGCCCGAAGTGAGCGTGTCGTTTGTTGATGATCGGGCGATACGGGCCTTAAATAAACAGTATCGGGGGGGTTTGAATGAACCACTGATGTCCTCTCCTTTCCGCAAGATGAACTTCCCCCGGGGGGGCTGCCGCAAATTTTGGGTGACATTGTAATCTCGCTGGAACGGGCAGACGAACAGGCTGGCGAATACGGGCACAGGCTGGAACGCGAAGTAGTATACTTAGCTGTTCATGGGTTGCTCCATCTGCTTGGCTATGATCACGAAACGGAAGAAGGCCAGAGCATCATGCGCGCCAAGGAGGAGCAGGTATTGGCCGCCCTTGATTTGGGGGGAGATAAGGAATGCAAAACGGCCCATCTTTTTTAGTTTTAGCGATGCGGTCCAGGGCATTATGCACGTGGCCCGCCAGGAGCGGAATATGCGCGTTCATATCGTCCTTGGCCTTTTGGTTGTGATTTTCGCCACCGTACTTGGGGGGGTGTCGCGCCTGGAAACGCTGGCGCTAGTTTTGACGATCGGTATCGTTTTAATGGCTGAGCTAATCAATACTGCCATAGAAGAAGTGGTGAATCTAATCACACCCGATTTCCACCCACTGGCCGGGGGGGTGATTAAAAACATAGCGGCCGGGGGCAGTATTAATTGCGGCCATGACCGCGGCGGCAGTTGGGTACCTAGTCTTTATAGATCATTTGTTAAATTTCGATTCAGTTGTTTTTCGGCAGGCAATTCCCCTGCAGTATTTAATTGTACTGGCCTTGGTCACCGTTGTCTTGATTATCATCGGTTGGAAGGCGGGCCTGGGCCATGAACCGCTGCTGCGCGGGGGGGTATGCCTTCGGGCCATACCGCCCTCGCTTTTGTCTTAGCCACCGCCATTTGGCAGACGGGCTCGGGCTTACCGGTCATCGCCGGGTTTGCCCTGGCCGCATTGGTGGCGCAAAGCAGAATAGAGGGGGGGGAAATACATAGCTGGCCGGAGGTTGTGACTGGTGCGTTGGTGGGTATTGTGGTTACCCTTATATTTTTTTCGCCTGAAAGCTTGATGGGAGGCGCTGAACATGAAAGGGTCCGAATTAATGGAGCTTGCTGTGCAGGCGCGCCGGCGCGCTTATACGCCATACTCCAACTTTAAAGTGGGCGCGGCCTTACTGGCCCGGGATGGTCGGGTCTTTTAGGCTGTAACATCGAAAATGCCGCTTACAGCCCGACTAACTGTGCGGAACGCACCGCTATTTTTAAGGCGGTGTCAGAAGGAGTTTTAGAATTTGCCGCACTGGCCGTTGTGGCGGACAGTGCAAGGCCGGTCACTCCTTGTGGGGTGTGCCGCCAAGTGATGGTGGAATTTTGCCAACCGGAAATGCCCGTTTATTTGGGAAATCTGCAGGGGGCGGTGAAAAAAAACGACCGTGGCCGAATTGCTGCCCGGGGGGGCTTTTACAAGCCGGGATCTGGAACAAGAAAGGTGAAGAGTATGCAGGACAGCTTCAAATCGGGATTTGCCGCGGTGGTAGGGCGGCCTAATGTGGGTAAATCGACGCTCTTAAACGCTCTGTTGGGTTTCAAAGTTGCCATTGTATCGGATAAACCACAAACTACGCGCAACACAGTCCAGTGCGTCTTGACGCGGCCTGATGCCCAGATTGTTTTTTTTGGATACGCCGGGCCTGCATAAACCCCTGCATAAACTGGGTGAATATATGGTGCGAAGTGCCTTTCGGGCCCTGGAGGATATAGACGTAGTTGTGTGGTTAGTGGAAATGGGCCGCTGGGCCGCAGCCGATGAGCATATCCTAAGAGAGCTCGGCTCGGTACAACAGCCGGTCATTTTGGCGGTCAACAAAATAGACCGGGTTGCCGATGCCGAACATGAAAGGTTTCTGCGGGAAGTTGCGGATAAACGGGAATTTGCCGCCATTATACCCGTTTCAGCCCTGGAGGGCACCAATCTTCAGCAGCTGGAGGATGCGATTATAGCCAGGTTGGAGGAAGGCCCGCAGTATTATCCGGAGGACTGGGTGACAGATCAGCCCGAAAGGTTTCTGGTTGCGGAATTTATCCGAGAAGAGCTGCTGGCCCGCACCGAAGAAGAAATCCCCCCCATTCCATCGCGGTGGACGTGGATCAGATCGTGGAAGATGCGGCACGGAATCTGATCCGTATCAGGGCCACCATTTATGTGGAGCGGGAATCGCAAAAAGGGATTGTAATCGGCCGGGGGGGCGGGAGGCTTCTAAAGGAAGTGGGCATTGGCGCTCGCGAACAAATTGAAAGGCTGTTAGGCACCCAAGTGTATCTTGATTTGTGGGTCAAGGTTAAAAGGGATTGGAGGAATAAGTCCGGCGCCTTGCGTGAGTTTGGGTATGAGTAACCCTCAGCTCTCTGAGATGGGGGGGCGAAACTTGTCAGGGGGGGAGGTTGAGCGATGACAACACATGCAGCTTATCAGGGCGAACAGCAGATTCAACTGCCGGAGTTGGTTGCCGCGGCCCAAGCGGGGGGGATGCGGGGGGGCACGGGAACGTATATTGTCGGACTACCGTCCGTTTTTTTCTGCGGGTTGCGTCCGGATCGTGCCGCAAATATCTGGTATTGGGCAGGGATGACGAGGCAAGCATCGCCATGATTGCTTTCAATGAAGCCATAGATGCTTACAGCAGTGATGGGGGGGTGCTTCTTTCCTCAGTTTCGCTGAAATCGTAATTAAGCGTAGGATGGTTGATTTTTTTAGGCGGCAAGCGCGCAGGGCCGATGAAATCCCCCCCTCTCCAGTTTTGAAAATGATGACTACGAAGAGGGCGTAATTCAGAAAATAGAATCTAAAGAGGCCCATGCCGTAATGCAGATCCAAGAGGAAACGGAAGAACGGCGGGAGGAGATTTTCCGCCTTGACCAGCTCTTAAGCCACTACGGCATCAGATTCTCAGAACTGGTCAAAATATCACCCAAACACCAGGACGCTAGGGACCGCGCTTTGGCTGTGGCAAAGATATTAGTGAAAGATCCGGAACTGCTAGCATATCTGACTAAAAAGAAATCGCTGCCCTTAAAAGAACTGGAAAACCGGGTCAAGGTTAGCCGTAAGACTCTGGAGCGGCAGAGAAAATACATAATTACTCTAGCTTTAGTCCTGATTGGGGGGGAGTTCTGCCATTTGCAGGAATACCTTGATCGGCCGGTGTAAAGGAGGCAACCACTATGAAACGTAAAGGGGTTGTTGTGGAAATTGCCCCCAAGAATAAAGTCATTATTATGACTTCTGAAGGCGAATTCATTAGGATTCCGCTTAAAAAAACACGTGCATGTGGGCCAAGAAATCCGATACACGCCTAGAAAAACGCGCTTTAACGTCCTGCAGGCGGGGGGGCTTGTAGCAACGCTTTTCTTAGCCCTGATAGGCACCTGGCCGGTGTTAACGGGCAGGCTGGTGCCCGGGGTGCTGCTGCCTATGTCATGACGGTGGATGTAAACCCCAGTTTCGAACTGCAAATCAGCGCTGAAAACCGTGTTTTAGCTGTAGAAGGCTTGAACCGCGATGGGCGACAAGTAGCCGCTAAATTGGCTGTTGTGGGCGATGATTTGCGCTCGGCCCTACGGAAATTAGCGGTCCGGCTGCAAAAAGACGGTTATCTTGGCAGCGGCCAAAAACAAATTTTAGTCACAATGGCCGGCCTAAATTATAACGCGGCGAGCAACGGGACATAAAAAGGGCAAGGGAGCTGAAAAAAAGGAGACAGCGGCACTTATCGCGAGCTGCAGAAAATGGCTGAAGAAGTATTCGGCACGATTCAGCTGGCAGAGCTGCGCATGTGGGAAGTACCTTCACCGCTTTTGACTGAGGCTAAGCTGGCGGGGGGGATTACCCCCAGCAGATATTTGGCGATTCATCTGCCGGCCTTGTTCGCCATCCCCCCCCAGCGCACTGCTGTCAGGTTGACAGTGAACGATCCGGCCGCAGATGAAAAAAATGCCCTCAGCCCGTGTGCAGCGTACCGCGGCGGCCAGTTCATCGCCCCCCCGGCCTTGACACCTGCCCGGTGGACCGGGCAAAGCGTAACTAGTTTTCCCATTGTAGCGGAACTCAAAGGAGATTTTCGAGTTAAACAATGAGAGTAGATCAATTTGATTTTGTGCTGCCCCAAGAACTGATTGCCCAGACACCTCTTGATCAGCGCGACCAGTCGCGCCTGCTCGTAGTGGATAGCAACAAGGAAAACTGCAGGACGGGAATTTTCGGGATGTGTTAAGTTTTCTGCGCCCGGAGGATGTTTTAGTGCTCAATGATACGCGGGTGCTCCCGGCGCGCTTGCATGGCATCAACCGCCGCAGTGGCGGCGAGGTTGAGATTCTGCTGCTGCGGCCCTACGAAGATAACTGCTGGGAGGTATTAGTTAAGCCCGGGAAAAGGGCTAGGAAGGGGGCGGAAATTGAGTTTTCGCCCGACTTATCCTGTCAAGTTCTGGGAACGACTGCCAGCGGAGGCCGCTTGGTGCAGTTCAACTCCGGGGAAGACTTTGCAGCAATCCTGTACCGGGTGGGCGAAACCCCCCCCTACCTCCTTATATTCATGAACAGATCTCTGATCCGGAACGCTATCAAACGGTGTACGCCAAATATTCCGGTTCTGCGGCCGCCCCTACCGCGGGCTTGCACTTTACCGGGGGGGCAATGCTGAATGAAATTACCGCAGCGGGTACGGCAGTCGAGTTTTGACACTCCATGTGGGGGGGCTGGCTACATTTCGCCCTGTGCGCGTAGAAAGGGTAGAAGACCACATCATGCATGAAGAGTACTACCGGCTCAGCCCGGAGGCTGCCCGGGCAATCAATGGCCGCAAACGGGCCGGTGGGAGGGTAATTGCGGTGGGAACGACCAGTGTGAGGGTTTTGGAAAGCGTTGCTGATAATGATGGCTTGGTTCATGCGGGCAGCGGCTGGACCGAGATTTTTATTTACCCGGGATTTGAGTTCAAGACGGTGGACGCTCTGCTGACAAACTTCCATTTGCCCAAATCAAGCCTTTTGATGCTGGTTTCCGCATTCGCGGGCAGCGAGTTGATATCCGCGGCCTACAGACACGCTATTGCGGAACGCTATCGGTTTTTCAGTTTCGGCGACGCGATGCTACTGCTGTGAAAGGGGTAAAGTGTGCCTTTACAATTCTCGGTGTTGAAAGAATCTAAAGAATCCAAAGCTCGCCTTGGCAGGCTGGAGACAAAGCATGGTCTTGTGGAAACCCCCCCGTGTTTATGCCGGTGGGTACCCAAGCCACCGTGAAAACAATGTCCCCCCCTAATGAGCTGGAAGAACTGGGCGTAGAAATCATTCTCAGCAATACATACCATCTCTATTTACGACCCGGCCCTGACATTGTGCAAGAGGCGGGGGGGGCCTTCATTCTTTTATGGGTTGGGGGGGCCGGCCCGTTTTAACGGACAGCGGTGGGTTTCAGGTGTTCAGCCTCGGTGATCTGCGGACCATTTCTGAGCAGGGTGTGAAATTTCGTTCTCACTTAGATGGCTCCGAGCATTTTATCAGTCCCGAAAAATCAATGCAAATTCAAATGGCCCTGGGGGCCGATATTGCCATGGCTTTTGACGAGTGTGCCCCCCGTATCCGGCTGATCGGGGGTATGTGCAAGATTCTAAGGACTTAACGACCCGTTGGGCAAAACGCTGCCGGGATGCGCATGATCGTGAGGATCAGGCCTTATTCGGCATTGTGCAGGGCGGTATGTACACCGACTTGCGGCGGGAAAGCGCCCTGGAGCTGATTGAATTGGATTTCCCCCCCGGTTACGGTATAGGCGGTTTGAGTGTGGGTGAACCCAAGGGACTTATGTATGAAATACTAGATGATCTGGTCCCGGTAATGCCTGCCCATAAACCCCCCCGTTATTTAATGGGTGTGGGTTCACCCGATTGTTTGGTGGAAGGGGGGGTGCTCAGGGGGGGTAGATATGTTTGACTGTGTTTGGCCGACTCGGCTGGCGCGGCATGGAATGGTCCTCACGGAGCAGGGGGGGAATATGGCCATTCGCAATCAGCCTTTTCCAGAGACTATGAACCCATTGAGGAAGGATGTGCCTGCTATGCCTGCCGTAAATTCTCTCGTGCTTACATACGCCATCTTTTAAAAACGAACGAAGTTTGGGAATTCGCCTGACAACTATCCATAATATAGCTTTTTTAATGCGTTTAATGAAAAATATCCGGGCGGCGATTGCCGCAGATACGCTGACAGAATTTAGTAGGGGGTTTTTAGCCAGGTTTGCGGGAGAAAAATAGAGGATCTCGCTGCAGTAGGTAGAAAGAAAGTAAAGTAAGTTTGGATCGAGGAGGTCAAAATTATGTTTTTACAGGGTGAAGTTTCAGGTGCACAGGGGCTGATTGGTCTAATAATGCCCTTTCTCGTTGTGGGTTTGCTTTTTTTTATTTTATGATCTGGCGCCCCCCCAGCAAAAACAGCAGAAGGAAAGAAGGGCAATGCTTGACGCCCTAAAAAGGGAGACAAAATCGTGACGATAGGCGGTATCCATGGGGGGGAGCTCGTCAGCCTCAAAGAAGATTTTGTCGTTTTAAAAGTGGCGAACAATGTGGAAATCAAGCTTTCTCGCAGTGGAATTGGACACGTGGCGAGCTAGGATTACAGCCGCCCCGCAGCTAGGAAGTGCCGTAAACCACCTTAAGGTGGTTTTCTTCTAAGTCAAGTTCAAGGAAGGGGGGGATTGCCGTGCGCAAAGCACATATTCTTGCAGCGGTTATTTTACTGTTGGTAGTTAGCGGTCAGGTGGTTCAGGCAGGAACCTTCTATAAACACGATCATCCGGATTATTGGTGGTATGTGGTGGGCAAACCCGCGTTTAGTGTTGTCGTCCCGTCCACCCCCCCGGACAATCCGAAAACAGCCGCGGAAACAAAGATTTATGTTTCCCGCTCCGTTTTCGGTGCGGAGATTTTGGAGATTGTTTTTGCTGAAGGCCTTGCCACCATGGAGGTTGTCCATCAGCCGGGCAAAGACATTCAAGCGGTCAAGGCCAGCCTGGACGCCCTTTATAAACCGCTTTTAAAAAAACATTGTTGTTACGGATAATAAAGAGATTACAACGTCAAAGAATGTGAAAGCCCATTTCTATGCCTTTAAGGCGACTGGTGCCCATAAGAAAGAGGTCATGTTCCGCTCTGTGTTTTTCCAACGGGGGGGTGAACATATCGTTTATCTGACAATCCTTTTGGATGCGGATCAGTACAGCGGTGACGTTCCTCAGTATTGGCTGAGGGCAGTTAACGAGTTTGAATGGAATTAAGACTAAGGCGGGATTGAGATGGAAATTCGCGTTGCCGTGGCCAAGGTGGGAAATATGCAGCGGGCATAAGCGGCGATTCGGTTGAGGTGGTGGAACGGCCTCGGGGGGGCGGTGTCTCGGTGATTATCGTGGACGGGCAGGGGGGGTCCGGGCGCGCCGCGAAACGCACCAGCACATGATCGCCGGCAAGGCGGCCAGCCTTATTGAGGATGGGGGGGCTCGCGACGGGGGGGCGGTGATGCGCGTTATCAACGATCATCTTTATGCTTTTCGCGATGGACAGGTTTCAGCTACCGCCACTATTCTCACCGCCGATTTGGATCACGACTGTTTTGTTGTTTCACGCAATTCGAACACTCCCGTGATTATGGGTAGCAGAGATGATGCCCACTGCTTGGATGCCCAGGTGGACCCTATTGGCGTTCGGCGTTTGATTAAGCCTGCCATCACCCAATTTAAGATGCGCAAAGGCCTTGTTTTAATGGGATTTACCGATGGAGTGATCCATGCGGGGCGATATGGGGGCAGGCATCTTTTCAGCCGTGCTTGGGTTTATGAACAGTTGAAAACGGCCGCTTCGGTGCGGCAATTAGTTGATGAAACACTGGATTATGCTCTCGAACTTGAGGGGGGCAAGCCCAAAGACGATATGGTTGTGGCCGCGCTCACGGTCGTCAATAGTTCCAATGAGCTGGGAATTAGAAGGTTGTCTGTTTCTTATCCCTTTTAACGAGGTGAGGGAAGTGGAACAAAGCCCGCTGATCGTCGTGGTTGGCGTGTGTGCTTCCGGAAAAACAACCCTGTTTAATGGCCTGCGTAGGCTTGGCTATCGGGTGCGCAGTTTCGCCCAGGAGCACTCCGTGACCGCAACGACCTGGAAACGGCTCGAACCTGATTTTTTTTAATTCTTTTGGACTGCCGCTACGAGACTGTGCGCGCCAGAAAAACATTTCCTGGGGGGGCCCATGCGGTTTCGCCAACAGCAAAAAAAATTGGCTAACGCTCGTCAATTCGCGGACTTGATTATTGCAACCGATGATTTCACGCCGCAGCAGTTAGTGGCATATGTGCACCGCCAACTGCAGCGGCGGGGGATCAACCCGGGGGGAGGTGGTTTCATGACTGTTCAACTAAGTGATATAAGAAAACACCCCCCCTATCTAAAGGCTTATATTAAGCAAGCGGATGCCAATCTTAAAGCGATGGGCTATACAGAACACGGGCAGCGCCATATCGGCCTAGTTTCTTCTATCGCCGGCAATGTTTTGACGCACTTGGGGTTTGATGAACGCCGGGCGGAACTGGCCTCCATTGCCGGCTATCTGCATGATATTGGCAATTGCGTTGGCCGAGTTCACCACGGAGCATCCAGCGCCCTGTTGATCGAGCCCATCTTACGCGAGCTGGGCATGCCCGCGCATGAAGTGGCCCTTATTTTGAGCGCGGTTGGCAATCACGAAGAAGAGGTGGGCGAACCGGTAAATGAGGTTGCCGCGGCCTTGATTTAGCCGACAAATCGGATGTACACCGCACAAGGGTGCGCAACCCGGACAAGCTTAACTTTGATATCCATGACCGGGTTAATTATGCGGTGATTAGGTCTTTCTTAGAGGTGAACGAGGCGGAGCGCCTTATTACCCTGCGCATTACGATTGAAACTGAAAACACCTCTATTATGGAGTATTTTGAGATCTTTTAGAGCGGATGCTTATGTGCAGGCGGGCCGCGACCCATTTGGCGTGCCAGTTCAAACTGGTTATCAATGACGTGCTTTTGCTCTAGACACTGCCGGGGCTCGGTAGTATAATTATGTGTGTTGTCTGGTTTGCGAAAACGGTGAAGGAGGAATGGCATTTGAGACGTGGGAGCGGCTGGAAAATCGCTATCATCCTGGCTGTATTGGCTGCGGCCGGTGTTTTTCTCTATTTTACGCCCTTCAATTTGGGTTTGGATCTCAAGGGCGGTGTGCATGTGGTTCTCGAAGCAGATGAGTCGGGGGGGCGAGGTTACCAACGAAAACATGGCCGGTGTACTGTCCATTATTGAGCGACGAATTAATCGCCTCGGTGTTTCGGAGCCCGTTGTTCAGCGCCAGGGAAATCGGCGTATTATTATCCAACTGCCCGGGATCCATGATCAACAGCAGGCTATTGATACCGTGGGAAAAACGGCGCTGCTGGAATTTAAAGATCCTTACGGGGGGGTGACTGCTTGACGGGTCAGTATCTTAAAACGGTGCAGTTGGGTACGGATCGCTATGGCAGGCCTTCCATTGATCTAGAATTTGATCGGGAGGGCGTGCAGCTTTTTGCTCAGTTGACTACGCGCTTTCAGGGCCAGCTGACTAAGATCGTGTTGGATGGGGATGTGCTGCAAGAAGTTATGATCCGCGAACCCATTCTAGAGGGTAAGGCCCAGATTACCGGCCAATTTACCATGGAAGAAGCACGGCATACGGTTGTGCTGCTGCAGGAGGGCTCGCTGCCCATACCCATGAAGATTATGGAGATTCGCAATGTGGGCCCCCATTTTAGGCCAAGACTCCATAAACCGTAGTTTTAAAGCAGGGGGGGTTGTGGGCGTTGCCCTAGTGCTTTTGTATATGTTTCTCTATTATAAACTGCCCGGTATCGTATCTGACCTGGCCCTGCTGGCTATATCGTTATTTTGCTGGGCGTGTTATCAGCCATTAATGCCGTTTTGACCCTGCCTGGCATTGCAGGCATCATTTTATCGGTCGGAATGGCGGTGGACGCCAATGTGCTGATCTTTGAACGCATCAGGGAAGAGCTGAGGGACGGCAAAAGACTGCGTTCTGCGATGGATGTGGCTTCAGCCGGGCTTTTAAAACTATTTGGACTCCAACCTAACAACGCTGATTACTGCCATAGTGTTGTTTTATGTGGGTACCGGTTCGGTGCGGGGGGGTTTGCGGTGACGTTGGGTATTGGTATTCTCGCCAGTATGTTTACGGCCATTGTTGTAACCAGGGCTATTTGAATATTATGATTGAATACAAGCCCGAAATAATGCTTAAACACTTCGAAATGGGGGGGGTTAAAGAGATCATGAATTTTCTTGCTTTCAAAAAAATACGCATTCGGTTTATCCGGCTTGCTGGTAACCCTTTCCATCATCGTTTTACTTGTTCCCGGTTTAAATTTGGGTGTCGATTTCGCCGGCGGAACTTACCTCGAGCGACAAACGGAACAGAACGTAACAACGGGCGGGGGGGTGCGCCAGACCCTGGAAATGGCGCTGCCCGGTGAAGATTTTTCTGGGGGGGCATCAATTCAAATTTTAGATCGGCCCAACCAGTTTGTAGTGCGTACCACAGAATTGTCCGGCGAAGATCTCCTGCGCATCGATAAGGCGTTGGAAGCAGAATTTGGCGGGTTGATTGAGCTGCGAACCGAACTTGTGGGCCCCGTTGTAGGGCGCGAACTGGTGCAGAAGGCGATTATCGCCGTGATCATTTCATCCATCGGTATTCTAGCCTACATTACCCTGCGCTTTGAGTATAGGTTCGCGACCGTGGCGGTGGCTTGCCTACTCCATGATGTGCTGCTCGTTCTTGGTTTTTTCGCGCTGACCGGGCGTGAAATAAACAGTCCCTTCGTGGCTGCCGTCCTCACGGTACTGGGCTATTCGATTAATGATACGATCGTCATTTTCGATCGCATCCGGGAAAATTTGAGGTTCAAGAAAAAAAGAGAGCTATGCCGAACTTGTAAACAATAGCTTAAACCAAAGCCTAAGTAGAACGATTAATACAAGTATCACGACCTTTTTAGTAGTATTGATGCTGGTGATCTTCGGCGGCGCCGCCATCAAAGATTTTGCTCTGGCGCTGATGATCGGCATCATCGTTGGGACTTATTCGTCTATCCTGCTGGCCGGGCCTTTGTGGCTGGCGTGGGTTGAACGCAAAAAAATAGGGGAAAACAAAAGCTGGCGGTGGTGCATGGGGATGCGGCCGCCAGCTTTTTTTTCTCGTTTATGTGCTAATCGTTTTCGTAGTATTCGGGTTTGGGGATGAAAACATAAGGAATATTGCGATACAGTTGTTTAAAATCAAGGCCGTAGCCCACCAAGAATTCCTTAGGCACTTCAAATCCTACATATTTTACGGGAATTTCTACTGTGCGATTGGCCGGTTTATTCAGCAATGTACAGATTTCCAAAGACGCGGGGGGGTTGCGGCTGTGCAGGTTTTTAAAAGGTAACTAAGGGTCAATCCGGTGTCGATAATATCTTCTACAATCAATACGTGTTTGCCTTCAATGCTCTCTTCCAAATCCTTAGTAATGCGCACAACGCCTGATGACTGGGTGGCATCGCCGTAGCTGGAGACAGACATAAAATCGAAAGTTACGGGAGGCGTTAAATGCTTGGATAAATCGCAAAGAAACATCAGCCCGCCCTTGAGGATACAAATTAGTGCGATGGACAGGCCCTCATAATCCCGGGAAATGGCCTGTCCCAATTCTTGAATCCGTCCTTGAATCTGCTCTTCGGAAAGTAGTATGCGTTCAACAATATCCACGGCCTCATCTCCCCCCCAGCATTTTCCTCAATAATACTACTCCCCCCCCGAAAAAAAGGTCAAGAGAGGGTTTCCCGCACGTAATGTAGAAGTTGCTATAAATGGGGGTTTAAGAATGTCTAGGCTGCGCTGGATCATGAAGGAGCAGCACCCAAAGCAGGCGTCCGAATTAGGGGCGGCTTTAGGTGTGGGCCCTTTGGTGGCACAACTATTGATTAATAGGGGGCGTTACTTCGGTTGCCCGGGGGCGCGAGTTTCTCGGCCGGGATCTGACCGCTCTGCATGATCCGTATTTAATGCGGGATATGGCGGGCGCGGTTGACCGCATCCGGGCTGCGCTGGGGCGGCGCGAAAAGATCGTTATCTACGGAGATTATGACGCAGACGGTCAAACAGCTACGGCCCTTTTAATAAGGGGCCTAAGGCATTGGGCCCATTCCCCCCCGGACTTGTGGGCTACTATTTGCCCCCCATCGCCTGGAAGAAGGTTACGGTCTGCATCGGGACGCTTTAGCCCTTCTGGCTGAAGAAGCGGGTCTTGTGATTACGGTGGATTGCGGTATTTCTGCTGTAGATGAAATTGCTTACGCCAAGGGACTTGGGCTGGATATAATCGTGACAGATCACCACGAACCGGGTGATGTTATTCCCCCCCGGCGGTGGCGGTGTTGAACCCTAAACAGCCGGGCTGCCGCTATCCCTTTAAGGACCTGGCCGGTGTTGGTGTCGCTTTTAAACTGCTGCAGGCGTTGGGGGGCTTGCTCAAGACGGATGGGCTGCCCTTTGGATTTGGTCGCGCTGGGCACGGTGGCGGATTTGGTTCCGCTGCAGGGAGAAAACCGTATTTTGGCCCATCATGGGTTACGGCGATTAGCCAGAACAGATAATCTGGGTTTAAGGGCGCTCTTGGAAGTCTCAGAGGTCAAGCAGCCTAATGCCGGTGATTTGGGCTTCCGCTTGGGCCCGCGCCTCAATGCCGCCGGCCGCCTGGGCGATCCCGCCAGGGGTGTGCGCCTGCTCATAACGGAAGATGAAGAAGAGGCGAAGGACTTAAGCCTAAAACTGCACTTAGAGAACGGCCTGCGCCAGGAGTTGGAGGAAAAAGTGGTTGATGCAGCCATTGCTACCGTGCAGCGGTACCGGCTGCACGAACGCAGTGCGCTGGTAGTATGGGGGCAAGGGTGGCATCCGGGAGTCATTGGCATTGCCGCATCCCGGCTTGTGGAGCATTATTATCTGCCAACCATCGTCTTGAGTATTGAAGCGGGGGGGAGGCGACCGGGTCAGCGCGCAGCATTGCCGGTTTGGATTTATACGATACTTTAGTTGAGTGTTCCCATTTGTTGTCGCGGTTTGGCGGGCATCCCATGGCCGCCGGCCTCAGTTTGAGTGAACAAAACCTTGTCGCTTTCCAACGTACGTTTGAAGAGTTGTGTGCCGCAAGGCTGGGGGGGCCAGAGGACTACCTGCCGAAATTGTATATCGATGGACGGGCGGGGGGGTTGGGTGATATTACGCCGGATTTAATTCGGGGCTAGAAGATTTGGAACCCCCCCATGGCATTGGCAATCCGGGACCGCTCTTGCAGGCAGATGTGGCGGTGACCGCCACTAGGGCCGTTGGGCGGGGGGGCAATGAGCACCTCCAGCTTACGGTGCAGGATAAAACGGGCGCACTGCCGGCGATTGCTTTTTCTGCCGGTGATGAACAAGATGCCCTGGAGAAATATGGTGAGGGTGTCAAGATGTGCTTTGTGCCCGCTATCAACGAATGGGCCGGTCAAAAACGGTTCAGCTGCGCTTGCGGGCTTGGCAGCCGGATCAAGGACAGGCGCTGGAACGTGATTATGTTTATAACTGGGTTGTGGAACGGTTTCCCTGGGACTTCACACCTGAGGAGTTGCTCAGCAGCGCCCTGGTTACGGTCGGGCAGCAACCACCCGGGGAGCTGGAGAATCATGTTCAGGTAGATCTCAGGGGGACCTGGAATAAAAGTAAGCTGCTGTGCGAGCGGCGCTGCCGCAGCGCACGAACATTAATTGTTGTCAATACGCCTGCGGGGGGGCAGTGGAACTCTGCCGTACGCTGCGCAGGGAGGTACCTGAGGGCCGGGAGTTCATCGGTTTCGAACACGAACGTTTAGATGAGGGGGGGAGAGGGCGGCAGCACAAAAATACAGCTGGGTAGTTTCCACCGGCTATACTGTCGACAGCGGTAAATGGCCTTCCGTATGGCTGTGGGATCCCCCCCATTGAACGAAACCAATTTTCTAACCTGGTCCGGGGGGGCGGTGCAAGCGGACGGTGAATTAGTAGCAGTTTTTGGGCCCGCAGATGTGCGCCGCGGCCAAAGTTACGTGGGGGGGACAGTTTGCCCCGATCGGCAGAGTTTGGCTCGCATTTATACACTTTTGCGAAAAGAGGAAGAGCGGGTAAGCCTGGAGTGGGCCTATAAGCAGCTGCGGGCCCTAGGCCTGCTGGGGGGGTCGTTTCCCGTCGCGCTTGGCATTTTTCCGAATTGGGCCTGTGGGAAGTGGCGGAAAACGCCATAATTTATAGGCCTGCTCCCGCTAGAAAACTAGACTTGAATCAAACAGTTTTGTATAATAAAGTCACAAAGATGCGCAGACAATCATCACAGTATTTGCAGCGTTGTTTGGAAAGGGGATTTTCCAGAATGGACTTAAAAGAGAAAATTAGAGTGATACCGGATTTTCCTAAACCGGGTGTTAGTTTTAAAGATATTACCACCCTACTAAAAGACGGCGAGGCCCTGCGGGCAACGGTGGCCGCCTTTGCGGAGCATTACCGGAATTATAATGTTGATATGATTGTTGGCGTGGAATCCCGCGGTTTCATTCTCGGTGCCCCCCCTAGCCTATGAGATGGGCCTGGGTTTTGCCTTAATCAGAAAGCCGAATAAACTGCCGGGCCGGGTTCTTTCGGTCGAATACGATTTGGAATATGGGACGGATCGCCTGGAGATTCACACCGATGCATTTGAGCCGGGCACTCGTGTTCTGCTTGTTGATGACCTATTAGCGACGGGTGGCACCATTTGGGCCGCAACCGAACTCATTCGTAAGCTGGGGGGGGAGAGATCGTCAGCCTGGCCTTTCTCATTGAACTTATCTATCTGCAGGGCCGCGCCAGGCTCAGTGATTACGATATTCTGTCTCTGGTCAAGTATGAAGAATAACTAAAGGGAGGGGGGGCGTCGTGGTGGATCTTAACTACCTTCTGGAACGGATCACAGCATATTTTCCGGCCGCGAATGTGGAAGTTATTGCCAGGGCTTTCCACTTTTCTGAGCGCGCCCATGAAGGCCAACTCCGCGAATCTGGCGCCCTTTATTTTGAGCACCCCCCCTACGAGGTCTCTTTGATCTTGGCCGATCTTGAACTGGATGTGGAGACAATTGCCGCCGGTTTACTGCACGATGTTCTGGAGGATACAACTGTCACCCGAGAAGAATTGGAAGAAGCCTTCGGTTCCACCGTTTTGATGCTGGTTGAAGGCGTTACCAAGTTGGAAAAACTGCCCTTCCGCAATCGTTTCGAGCACCAGGCCGAAAATATGCGTAAGATGATCTTTGCCATGGCGGAAGATGTGCGGGTCATTTTGATCAAACTCGCGGACCGTTTGCACAACATGCGGACCTTGAGCCACGTGCCCCCCCGAGAAACAGCTGTCGATTTCCCAAGAAACGTTGGACATCTTTGCCCCCCCCTAGCACACCGACTGGGGATCTGGAAGATCAAGTTTGAGATGGAAGACTTGGCCTTCCGTCACCTCTATCCCAATGAATATTATAAGCTGGTGGCCGAGATCGATCGCAAGCGCCAAGAGCGCGAAGGGGATCTACAGGAAGTAATGGATATCATTGTTAGGCGTTTAGCGGAGGTTGATATGGCCTGCGATATCCAAGGCCGCCCTAAACATTTGTATAGTATTTATCAGAAAATGAAACGCCAGAACAAGAATCTGGATGAAATCTACGACCTGATGGCGATCAGAATCATTGTGGAGACGGTGCGGGAGTGCTACGCAGTTTTGGGCATAATTCACGCCCTGTGGAAGCCCATTCCGGGCAGATTTAAGGACTTCATCGCGGTGCCTAAATCAAATCTTTATCAGTCTCTGCATACAACGGTCATGGTACCCCCCCACGGCGAACCTTATGAAATTCAGATTCGCACCTGGGATATGCACCGGACGGCAGAAAAAGGGGTCGCCGCTCACTGGATGTATAAAGAAGGACGCAGTAAGGGCGTTACGGATGAGGCCAAGGTGGGTTGGCTGCGCGAGGCCATCGAATGGCTGCAGGAGATGAAGGATCCCCCCCAAGAGTTTATGGACACATTAAAAATTGATCTCTTTGAGGACGAAGTCTTTGTTTTCACCCCTAAGGGCGATGTGAAATCTTTACCTAACGGGGGGCCACACCGGTGGACTTCGCCTTTGATGTCCATACTGATGTGGGCCTCAGCTGTTTTGGCGCTAAAGTCAACGGGCGCATCGTGCCTTTAAATTACGTGCTTAAGAACGGGGGGGATTACGTTGAAATCCTTACAAGCAAAACAGCTGATCCCACCCGGGATTGGCTCGGTTTTGTCAAAACATCCAAGGCCCGCAGCCGCATTCGTTCCTGGCTGAAAGAAGAACAGCGGGAAGAAAACCTCGGCAGAGGCCGTGAATTGCTAGAACGGGAAGTTAGAAAGACGGCCCATGACGCCCGGGAAATTTTAAGCGAAACCAATCTTAAGCAGACGGCGCAAAAATATGGCGTAAGTTCGTCTGAAGAGCTGTTGGCCAGCGTTGGTTCGGGCCGTATTAAAGCTAGTCAGGTGCTGCAAAAACTTACCGGCCAAGATACCCCCCCGAGCGCCGCAGGTATCCTGAAGTCAGCAGTAAAAAACGTAGGGAGGCTACGGGCGGGGGGGTGGAAGTGGAAGGGTAGATAACCTGCTGGTCCGCTTTTCTAAGTGCTGTAACCCTGTGCCCGGTGATGCAATTATCGGTTATATTACTCGCGGCAGGGGGGGAATATCGGTCCATCGGGCCGATTGCCCCAACGTGGCTAACCTAGATTTGGATACGGGTAGGCAAATCGAGGTTAAGTGGAACGCGGCGGAGTCAGATTCGTATCCTGTGGAAATAGAAATTGAAGCGCTGGATAAGCCCAACCTGCTCACAAGTATAATGAATGCCCTTTCCGAAAAGAAGACAAGTGTGGAGGCTGTCACGGCTCGAACCAGAAAGCATGAATCGGCCATGATTCAGCTTGTTTTGGAAATCCATGATGTGGAACATTTAAATACGGTGATGGGGACGCTGCGCCAAATAAACGGGGTACTCAATGTTTATCGCGCAACTCCCACTTAGGAATTAAGGATGATGTTTTGTGCGTGCAGTTATACAGAGGGTGCAGCGGGCAAGTGTGAATGTTGAGGGGAAAAATATAGCTCGGATTGACAAGGGGGGGCTATTGGTGTTTTTAGGTGTCGGCTGCGAAGATACTGAGACAGAATGCGAATATATGGCCGAGAAAATTGCTTTTTTTGCGTGTTTTTCCCGATGCGCAAGGTAAAATGAATCTCAATGTACAGCAGGTGGGCGGAGCGGTCCTTGCGGTCTCGCAGTTTACGCTTTACGGTGATGCCCGCCGCGGAAGAAGGCCTAGTTTTAGCGATGCTGCGCCCTCCGAGGAGGCGAATGGGCTGTATGGCGTCTTCGTCGATATTTTGCGCAGCAAAGGCGTTCAGGTCCGGACCGGTGTCTTTCAGGCGCACATGGAAGTGGAGCTGCTCAATGATGGACCGGTAACAATTCTTTTAAGCTCGGGGGGGGAGAATTTTAAATGAATGTGCAAAAATTTCTGTTGGGTGCCATGATGGCTAACTGCTACGTTGTTTACAATCAGCGCGAAGCGTGATTGTTGATCCGGGTGGGTCCTCCCAGGCAGTGCTCGATTTTTGCAGGAACAGCAGCTGCAGGTGGTGGCGATTGTGAATACGCACGGACACGCCGATCATATCGCGGGCAATGCTTGGTTTATGGAAAAGACAGGTGCCCCCCCTGCTGATTCACGCGGAAGAAGAAGCCTACCTAGCTGATGGAGCCTTAAACTTGGCTCATATGATTCGGCAGGACTTGCCGCCCCCCCTTAAGGCGGATCGGCTGCTGAAGGACGGTGACACAATCGCGCTGGGTACAGGTAAGCTGGAGGTGCTGCATACACCCGGGCATTCACCCGGGAGCATCTCTCTTTATTTTCCCGGATCTGTAATCTGCGGCGACACTCTGTTTAAGTCCTCGGTGGGCCGCTGGGATTTGCCCCCCCGCGGCAGTCACGCGGTGCTGCAGGAAAGCCTGCTTAGGCTGGCGCGTTTGCCGCTCGATACCGTTGTTTACCCCCCCGGCCACGGTGACAGTACCACAATTCGGGAAGAAATCAAAACAATCCATTCTTGTAATGGTTAGGAAGTGTGTTCTATTACCGTTCCCTTTCATTTTGCAGAGGAAAGTATTGAAATAGATGCCGCTCCGGACCTAATCCCCCCCACGATTGAGGCGGCTGTTCGCTCTTTGGTTCCCAATGTGAAATTTGGCACCGGCCGCAGGCTTAACGCCCGGGCGATCTGGCGCGCCCAAGGCTTGGCCGTCTTTGTGTCACTTGCCGGTGGCGAATCTTGGGACTGCCTTGATACGGAAATTTTAGATGACGGTTATGGCGAAACGGACCGGCGCAGGCGCGGCAAAGAGCGGGTTCGCTTAGGCGTGCGGCGTGTCATAGAACGGACTTTTGGGCTTTCTGCCGGCCCTTGGGGGGGTATTCTGACCGGGGGGGTTAGGCCGACTAAGCTCGTTCACTCCCTGTTCGACAGGGGGTTTTCTCAAGCCAAGGTCCGCCATCTTTTGCAGGAAGTTTACGGGGGGGTTTTCCCGGACAAAATAGCGCTGCTTGAAGAGGTAATTATTGAACAAAGGCGTCATTTTTTTACCCAATCCCAATAATCCCGTCAGCATTTATGTGGGCATTCCTTTTTGCCCCACGCGCTGCACATATTGTTCTTTCGCTGCTTACCCCCCCTGGCGTCCCACGGACATCTCATGTCCGCTTTTCTGCAGGCGCTGCGGCTGGAGATTCTGGCCGTTGGTTCACTACTGCGGGAGAGTGGTGTGCAGGTGGAATCAATCTATCTCGGCGGCGGTACGCCAACAACTGTTCAAGGTGGAAAGCTCGTTGAACTGCTAGCTTTGATCGATGCGGAACTAAAAACAGCCCATACCCGCGAATATACTGTGGAAGCGGGTCGTCCCGAGACTTTGGGCGGTGAAACTCTGGCCGTTTTGAAAGATGCGGGTGTGAATCGCATCTCGATTAATCCCCAGAGTATGCACGATCAAACGCTGCACGCGATTGGGCGCCGCCATAGTGTGGAGCAGATCCGCACCGCCTTCGGACAGGCGCGCCGGGTGGGTATTCCAATCATTAATATGGATATTATTTAGGCTTGCCGGGCGAGAAACCGGCGCATGTGGAACAAACACTGCAGGAGATTGCCGCTCTAGGCCCGGACAACCTGACTGTGCACAGCCTGGCGCTTAAGCGAGCTTCCGTTCTAAAGCGGGAGCAGGCTTATCTGCAGGTAGCCCAAGAGCAGGGCGAAATGATGGCTGCCCTCAGCAGAAAATATGCGCTGGCGTGGGCAATGAAGCCCTACTATTTATACCGTCAGCGTTATATCCTCGGTGACTTGGAAAACGTGGGCTATGCCCGGCCCGAGAAAGAATGCTTGTACAATATTCAGATGATGGAAGAAAGGCAGACTATCATTGCCCTAGGCGGCGGGGGGGGATCACAAAACTGGTCAAGCCCGATCAAACATTAACCAGGCTTATAAACGCAAAATGCCCAGCAACTTACACCCAGCGGATTCATGGCGATCTGGGGGGGTCGAAGATTAACCAGATCCGCCAGCATTTGCTTGTTTGACAGCGAACCGCATTTCAAGTACAATTAGCATGTTGGTCTTTTGCAAAAAGGAAAGGATTGGTCTTATGTTTTTTCAAAAGATGCGGCAGCAAATGAAAGTTGTAATTATAGTGGTTGTTGTGGCCATGGCCGGCGGTTTGCTGTGGGCGGGCGGAACCTCGCTTTTTGGATCCAGGCGTAAACAACAGCCCGCGTTAGCCACCGTTGCAACAGTGAACGGCGAGGGTATTACGCAGTATGATTTGCATTATACTTTTCTAAATAATCTGCAGCGCATTGAGCAGGAGCAGGGGGGGATTTTGCCTGCCGGCAGCCACGAAGCCGTTAAATTTCAGGCACTGCAGTCCTTAATTGAGACCACTATTATTAGACAGGAAATAGCCAATCGGGGGGGCTCACCGCTTCCGAAGGGGGGGAAGTCAAGGAGGAATTACAGACTCTCATCGATTTATTCCCCAGCGTTGACGATTATAAGGCGCAGTTGAAGATGGCGGGGGGGATAGAGGAAGATCTGCTCAAAGCCCAAATCGCGCAGGATATTCAATTCAAAAAACTCAAAAGGGAAATCATCGGTGATTTACCCATTGAGGATAGTGAAATTAAAGAAGCATACGAAGAGGTTCGCCCCAGCCACATCTTAATTCTCCCCCCGATGATGACACTGAAGAAGGCTGGGCGAAAGCGGAGGCCAAGGCCTGGCAGATCCATGCCGAGGTGGACGCTGATAATTTCGCGGAATTGGCCCAAAGCTATTCCGAAGACTCCAGCGCGGAGCGCGGAGGGGGGGATATCGGCTATATTTCTCGCGGCCAAACGGTGCAGGAATTTGAAGCAACCGCTTTTGCACTTGCTTTAGCTGAAATCAGCGAACCGGTTCGTTCTCAGTTCGGCTATCATATTATCATGCTCACGGATCGCAGGGATGCGGAGGGTGAAGAGTTTGAGAAAGCCAAACCTAAAATTATAGAGGCGCTGCGCGGGGGGGAAAAGGGTCAAGATGACTTGGTGGCTTGGTTCGAGGAGGTACGGGAACAGGCGGACATTATCTACACCGATTACCAGATGAACGCCTTCGAGCAAGTGCGTTTAGGCAATTATGAAGATGCCATCCATTACTATAAGCTGGCCATCGAGGAACAGCCCGGCAACGGTTATCTTTATGCATCCTTGGGTAATGCGTACCGCGAGTTGGAGGATTTGGAGGCGGCAATTGAACAGTATCAGCTGGCGCTGGAGCAATTCGGCAGTGATTATTCGCTCCATATGAGCTTGGGTGAACTGTACCAAGAGGCGGATCGGGAAGATGAAGCGGTGCAGTCGTATCTGCGGGCTTCCGAACTTGCCCCCCCAATGATATCTACGCCCAATTGCTCGCTTATAACAGCCTAAGCCGCATGGAACGCTACGAGGATGCCAAAATTATTGAAGAGCGCATCGCCGCATTTCAAGAGCGGCAGGCGGCATTGTTAGAGGCTCAAAAAGAGGGGGAGCCTGCGGAAACAGAACCATCCGAGGAGGCAGAAATGCCATCGGAGGAGGTGCCGGGTTGGGAGGCGGAAACGCCACCGGAAGATGAACGGGCCGCAACTGAGTAAAGATAAGGGCGAGTGGTGGCCAACATCACTCGCTTTTTTGCATAAGGAAAGGGGGGGAACCAAAGATGACGTTAGCGACAAGGCCCAGGGGAACGAACGATATTCTGCCCGCGGAAGCGGAACTTTGGTGGAAGTTGGAAGAACAGATTAGAAGAGTGTGCCATATTTACGGTTATGGCGAACTGCGTACGCCCATGTTTGAGCATACCGAACTGTTTCAAAGGGGGGGTATTGGCGATACAACAGACATTGTGGAAAAAGAAATGTACACTTTTATAGATCGGGGCCAGCGCAGCTTGACACTGCGGCCGGAGGGTACCGCCCCCCCGTAGTGAGGGCTTTTTTGGAGAATAAGTTAGACAGTGGGCCACTGCCCGTGAAACTTTTCTACTACGGCCCCCCCATGTTCCGTTACGAACGGCCTCAAAGCGGTAGGTATCGGCAGTTCACTCAGTTCGGCTTTGAAGCCTTGGGTTCGGATGATCCGCTTTTGGATGCGGAAAGCATCGCCCTACCTTTGGAATTGTACGAAGCTTGCGGCTTGAGCGGCTTTGAGGTTGAACTAAACAGTATAGGCTGTCCGCAGTGCCGAGGCTCTTACCGCGCTGAATTGGTGGCCTATTTTGAACCGCATCAAGAGCAGCTCTGCAGCAGCTGCCAATCCCGTCTGTACCGTAATCCCCCCCTTCGCCTGCTGGACTGCAAAGCGGAAGGATGCCGGAAGATCATTGCCGGGGCCCCCCCGATATTCGTGAACACCTGTGCCCCCCCGATTGTGCTGAACATTTCCGCCAGGTGCGCAACTATCTTGATATTTTGGGAATTGCTTACCGGATCAACCCCCCCGGCTGGTACGGGGGGGTTTTGACTATTATTCACGCACAGTCTTTGAAGTGATCTATGCGGATTTGGGTGCACAAGATGCTATCGGCGCGGGCGGCCGTTACGATGGCCTTGTGGAAGAATGCGGCGGCCAACCCACTCCGGCAGTGGGCTTTGCGGTAGGAGTGGAACGGCTGCTTCTGGCCCTGCAGGCGCAGCATAAATTGGAGCAGGTACCCAAGCGGCCTGCCGCGTATTTAGTGCATTTTGGCGGAGAAACAAAGATTGAAGCTGCCCGGGTAGCTCATGAATTGAGAAACGGGGTTATGGGTCGAAATAGATTATCTCAACAGGAGCATGCGTGCCCAGATGAAGGCCGCCGATAGGCTCAAGAGCTACTATGTTTTGATTTTTGGTGAAGAGGAACTGGCGGCCCGCCAAGTGCTAGCGAGAAACATGGAAGATGGAGAACAAAAATTGTACGATTTACAGAAGTTGGAGCAGCTTATTAATATCTTAGGAGAGTGTGCACAATGACGGGCTGGAAAAGAACGCATCATTGCGGGCAGTTAAGAAAAGAAAATGTGGGTGACACGGTTGTTTTGAACGGATGGGTTAATCGGCGCCGCGATCTGGGGCAGGTAATCTTTTTGGATTTAAGGGATCGTTCAGGGCTTGTGCAGGTCGTGCTGGATCCCGAACGGTTAGGTGCGGAACAATTCGCGGTTGCAGAGGGCCTGCGCAATGAATTCGTCCTATCCGTGACAGGCACAGTGAAGGCCCGGCCGGAGGGGGGGCAGTCCAACTTGGCTTTGGCCACGGGCGAGGTTGAAGTGCATATCAATGAATTGAAGCTTCTCGCCGATGCAAAAACTCCGCCTTTTCCCATCCAGGAGGCACAGGATGTGGATGAATCATTGCGCTTAAAGTATCGCTATTTACACCTGCGCAGCCGTGAACTACAGGATACAATAGCACTGCGGCACCGCACGGTAGGCGCCGTCCGTTCATTTTTGGATAAGCATGGTTTTTGGAAATTGAAACTCCGCTGCTTATCAGATCGACGCCGGAAGGTGCCCGGGATTATGTCGTGCCCAGTCGCGTGCATCCGGGCAAATTCTATGCGCTGCCCCAATCGCCGCAGCTTTTTAAACAGCTGCTTATGATTGGCGGATTTGAGCGTTATTATCAAATTGCCCGCTGTTTTCGAGACGAGGATCTGCGGGCCGATCGGCAGCCCGAATTCACCCAGATTGATATTGAGATGTCCTTCGTTGATCGGGACGATGTGATGGAGATTATGGAAGCCATGATCGTTCATGTGTTGTCTGAAATAAAGGGCGTTACGATACACTCGCCCATACCCCGTTTATCCTACCAACAAGCAATGGATCGCTATGGTTCGGATAAACCGGATACACGTTTGCCATGGAAATCTGCGATGTAAGTGCCGGGCTGGGCCAAAGCCAGTTTAGGGTCTTTTCTGATACGCTCAAGGCAGGTGGGGCGATTCGCGGCATTAACGTTAAAGGCGGCGCCCGCTTCAGCAGGGGCGAAATAGATCAGCTGGCGGAACAAGCGGTGAAATTCGGGAGCAAGGGCCTGATTTGGCTTGCCCTGGAGGAGGACCGGGTCCGGTCGCCGATTGCCAAATTCCTCAAGCCCGAAGAACTTAAGGGCATTATCAGTGCGTGTCGCGGCGAAACAGGTGATTTACTGCTTCTGGCGGCGGGAGATTACGAACTCGTCAGCGAGGTTTTGGGCCGTTTGCGCCTATCTTTGGGCAAACAGCTGAATTTAATCGATGAAAAAGCGTTTAATCTATTGTGGGTAGTGGACTGGCCCTTGCTTGTCTATGATCAGGACAGCGAGCGCTATGTTGCCGCTCACCATCCTTTTACGGCGCCTTTAGACGAAGATAGGGTATTACTTAAGACCGAGCCGAAACGAGCCAGGGCCAAGGCTTATGATCTGGTTTTAAATGGCGTGGAATTAGGCGGGGGCAGTGTTCGAATAACCACCCGCGATCTGCAGGAAGAGATGTTTAAGACACTGGGTTTTACCATGGAAGAGGCCCGCGCGCAGTTCGGATATTTTCTGGAGGCCTTTGAGTACGGAGCCCCCTCCTCACGGTGGAATTGCCTTCGGTTTGGATCGGTTGGTCATGCTTTGGCGGGCCGGCAATCAATCCGCGATGTAATTGCTTTTCCCAAGACAGTCAGTGCATCAGACTTGATGGTTGAGGCACCGGCAGCGATCGCTGCCGAACAGCTTAGGGAATTAAAGATTAGCTTACGAGACTGAGTGCTTTAGCTAAATCGTGGACAATGTTGGCCCCCCCTCTGGAGATAATTACGCCTGTCACTAGGTAATCGAGTGAGAGAAAACGCACCGGGATGCGCAATGTGCTCAAAACTCCAATGCCCGTGCTCCAGGCAAGGGCCACACCTACCACGCCGGCCATGAGCGGGATGTAGCGCTTGTCTAGCTTTGGCGCCGCTGTTTTTAGCGTGTTTGTCAAAACCTCCGTCAAAAAGCAATCGCTAGGACCTTACCTAAGAGTTGATCCATGTTTAAACCCCCCCTTTGGTAAGTCCTATGTTTTCAAATAGCGGCCTAGAACAGGGAAAAAAACGGTACAAGCGGGGGACTTGAATCTCGTTTAGCTCTGTGATATCATCTAACTAGAAACAGCCCCCCCTACCGTGTCCGCGTTCAATTTGGCCTTGTTATGAGCCAACACCATAACAAAGGGAACTCAACCTCTGGCTGGCTAGGGCGGGCCATCCTCGAATGGAAGCCCGAATCAGCCGGGAGGGTACCCACCTGCACGCGCAGGTTCATACCGGCCAATACTAGCGGCATGGCGGGGGGCAGCATTATTTTACCCCCCCGGAAGGGGTATTTTTTTATGGAGGCAAAAAAATGGCGGGGCGTTTTGAGCGCACAGAACTGGTTATCGGGCCGCATAATCTCAGGCGTTTGGCGGAGACGACCGTGGCGATCGGTCGGCCTAGGCGGGGGGGTGGGCCGGGGGGGCGGG
>JMBV01000118.1_pt1 | contig 29977 bp, 45 predicted proteins | sample 616531 | NCBI WGS metagenome assembly JMBV01 (sample SAMN02727904, study PRJNA239997) | anaerobic digester metagenome | biome: anaerobic digester; isolation source: mesophilic anaerobic digester inoculated with municipal waste water sludge... | place: Germany: Bielefeld University, CeBiTec ...
TCTCCTTTCTCTGAAGCTGGCCCTTTCAATGAGATGGTTGTGATGGGTGTTCTTGCTGTAAGACTGCAAGGATTAAACCAGGAGCTTCACTGGGATGGTGAAAACATGCAATTCACCAATATACCTGCTGATGCTGTTATCAAAACCATTATTGAAGATGGATTTAAGATCACCGACGGACACCCGACATTCAACAAAACTTGGACAGAACCGGTAAATGCTATTGAATATGCAAATGAGATGATCAAGCACTCCTATCAGAATGGATGGAAATTGCCTGATATGCCATAATATTACACTTTTGATGGTTAGAAGGGACAACGACTGATTCTTTCGTCGTTGTTCCCTGTATTTAAAAAAAATTAAATTTCAGTTTAATTAAAAAGAAAATAGTTATGAAAAATGTTTTAAATGTATTTAGTCTAATTATTATTTCAGGAATGATTTTTATGTCATGTTCCAACACAAGCAAACAATCTAAGACAGCCGATGCAACAGACTCTGTTGAGATGACTGCAGCCGGTGAAGGATGGATTACACTTTTCAACGGTACAGATTTTACAGGATGGCGTGGTTATAACCGTGCCGATATGCCTTCGGCCTGGACCATTGAAGATGGTGCAATCAAGATAAACGGATCGGGAATGGGTGAAGCCGGTGCAAAAGATGGTGGAGACATCATTTACGACCAGAAATTTAAAAACTTCGAGCTTACCTTCGAATGGAAAGTATCTGAAGGTGGAAATAGTGGTGTGTTCTATCTGGCTCAGGAGCTGGAAGGAAAACAAATTTACGAATCGGCACCCGAGTATCAGATTCTTGATAATGCAAAACATCCCGATGCCAAGTTAGGAAAAGACGGAAATCGCCAATCTGCTTCTTTGTATGATCTGGTGCCTGCAGTACCACAGAATTCAAAACCTGCAGGTGAATGGAATACAGGTGGCATTATGGTGTATAAAGGAACCGTTATTCATACTCAGAATGGTGAAAATGTTGTAGAATATCACCTGTGGACAGACTCATGGAAAGAAATGGTTGCCGGGAGCAAATTCAAAAACTGGCCTGACTTCCTGAATGCAGGAGGTGAAAATCAGGAAGGTTATATAGGCTTACAGGATCACGGCGATGATGTATGGTACAGAAATATAAAAATTAAAATATTGGATTAATTTAAACAAAGGGAAAGGATATTCTCATCTGAAACGGGAACATCCTTTTTTTTAAACAACTTATACAATGAAAAAAACGTTCAATTTTGTTAAGTACCGCATTATTAAGCGGTTTGTTCTTTTTCTCTGCATGCAACCAGGGAAAACAACAGAAAGAGGAGGCATCAGCCAAAAAAAAGAGATTTACCTTCAACTATATTCAGTACGAGATGATATCAAGGCTGATTACGCTGGTACCATTGCAAAAGTCGCAGAAATAGGATATACCGGAGTAGAGGCAGCAGGATATAATGACGGACAGTTTTATGGAATGTCTCCTGTCGATTTTAAGAAATCGATCGAAGATGCAGGCATGGAAGTACTGTCTTCACATGCTTCAAGACCTTTAGCCGAAAAACCGGGTGAAACAAACTGGGATGAGACCTGGGCTTGGTGGGATACTGCTATTCAGGCTCACAAGGAAGCAGGAATGAAATACATTGTCATTCCCTGGATGACCACCCCTGAAACGCTATCCGACCTTCAGGTATATTGTGATTATTATAACCAGATAGGTGAGAAATGTAATGCTGCAGGTCTTCGTTTAGGCTATCATAACCACAGTTTTGAGTTCAACGAAATAGAAGGTCAATTAATGTACGACTATATGTTGAACAATACCGATCCCTCCAAAGTGTTTTCCAGATGGATGTTTACTGGGTGTGTGAGGGCGGTAAAGACCCGGTAGATTATTTCAACAGCTTCCCCGGGCGCTTCGAACAATTGCATGTAAAAGATGAGACCGAATTAGGTAAAAGTGGAAAAGTGAACTTTGAGAATATCTTCAACAATGCAGAGAAATCGGGCGCAAAATATATGATTGTGGAAGTGGAAAGATATACAGGAACCCCCCCTTTCGAAGGAGTGAAGGAGAGTTATGATTTTTGAATAATGCAGCTTTTGTAAAAGAGAGTTATTCGAAATAACAAACCTATCTAATTGAGTTTAACTATCCCCCCCTGGTATATGTAATATATGCCGGGGATTTTTTTTGTTGGAAGTATTCATCGAAGTGGGCCTTTACATTTTATCTTTTTTTTATAGTTTTCTCTTCTCACCGTCATCAACGGCAAAAACACAAATATCCCCACAATCGACATTGCCAACCCGCCAATCGTTCCCGCCGCCAGCGGAAACCAGAACGCTTCTTTGAATGATGACGGTTCACATTTGAAAAACACGCTGGATACGTCCATTTCCCGTATAAAAAAAATATTAAAGAATTTTCCATCCATAAAATTAAAAAGTATTTATGGTGTGGGTTACAAACTCTCGATAAAGAAGGAATAGTAATACCTCAGTAAAGCATCAGTCAACCATGCTCCGTGAGTGATTTCGACAGCAAAACCACTTGCCGATAACGCAAGAGGATTTACACTTTTGTTTTTTTCTTGTCGTGAAAAACACTAAATTTGTCGTTATAAACAGATTTACAGATGAAACTCAAGCGCTATTTTGGGTTAGAGAAAAACGTCTTTTATACCGGATTGACAAGCTTTTTTTTACAGATACATCATCTAAAATGGTGTATAGTGTAATGCCTCTTTTTCTCATGTCTATTGGTGCATCAAAATACAAATATCGCTTATTGAGGGAATTGCAGAAAGTACTGCCTCCTTGTTGAAAGCCGTTTCTGGCTTCTGGAGTGATAAAATAGGGAAGAACAAACCTTTTATGTTTATTGGTTATACTATTACTGCATTAATAACCCCTTTGTACGCATATGTAGTTAATCCAATGCAGGTGCTGGCATACCGGTTTTGGAAAGGGTAGGTAAGGGGATACGTACTGCACCGCGTGACAGTCTTATATCTGGATCGGTTAATAATGGAGAGACCGGCAAAAGCTTCGGTTTTCATAAAGCCATGGATAATAGTGGTGCTATTGTTGGTCCTCTAATGGCATCGGGAATACTTTTTTTTCCTGCCTAAGGATAATCCAGTTCTTCAATATAAAATCATCTTTTGGGTAGCTACGGTACCAGCTGTGATTGGTGTTCTAACAATCATCTTTTTTTGAAAGAGGCCAAATCACAGAAGAGTTTACCGTAAGTAAGATATCACTGAAGCAATTACCAAGGAATTATTCTTTCTTTCTTATTATTGTTGCTGTTTTTACACTAGGTAATTCTACCGATTCACTCTTAATCGTAAGGACCAGTGAGACAGGAATTAGTCCGTCATTGGTACCACTAATATACATGCTTTTCAATACAGTCTCTGTTCTTTTGGCGATTCCTTTCGGAAAACTATCAGATAAAATTGGGCGAGCGAAGCTCATTACGGCTGGATTTATTGTCTATTCGTTTGTATATTTTATGTTTGGTGCATCCAGTCAGATTCTGGTGTATATTGCCATGTTTGGCATGTACGGTGTATACAGCGCCCTTACCGATACCTGCCAGAAAGCATTAGTTTCCGACCTGATACCCAATGAGATGAAAGGAACCGGTTACGGATTATATCACGCTGTGCTCGGAATAATGTTGTTGCCGGCAAGTGTTATAGCCGGGTATCTTTACGACCGTGTAAGCCCAGGTGCTCCTTTCTACTTTGGGAGTGTTATGTCGCTTATTGCTGCAGCTCTAATGATAATGTTCCTGTTTGTCAATAAAAAGGCTTGATTTTTAAGGCACCGATTCCGATGTTTTCGGAGTTACTTTTATGCATAAAAGTAGAACAAAAATATGAGTTTCGCATATTAGGAAAATAAAAACGCTATTAATCTATTTTGTCAGAGTAATAGCGTTTTTGTTGTTGTCCCACCAGGATTCGAACCTAGACTGGCTGAACCAAAATCAGATGTGCTACCATTACACCATGGGACAATCCTTATGTGCTTCGTGAAAAGCAGTGCAAAAGTATAATATTAATTTTAACGTTCCAAATATTTTGATCTGATTTTACATTAGATAGTCCTGTTTTGTATACTATTCGGCAATAAGTAGAAAATAATTCTTTTTTTTCCTCGCTGTGCAAGTAAATATTTATTTCCAATAAGATGTGAAACGCCGATTACTTCATCAAAGGCTTCAAGCTTCTCTTTGTTTATCATTACTCCGCCAGACTGTACTGTCTTACGCATCTCACTCTTTGAAGGAAATACGCTGGCTTCATCAGTAAGAAGATCAACCGCCCTTATTCCTTCGTTTAGTTTACCGCGAGAGATTGAGAATTGTGGTACTCCTTCAAATACCTGAAGAAAAGTCTCTTCATCAATAGAGCGCAGAGCCTGAGAGGTGGACTTGCCAAATAGGATCTCTGATGCGTTAAAAGCCATCTCATAGTCTTCACGAGAGTGCACCATCACTGTCAGCTCTTCAGCCAGCCGCTTTTGCAAAGGACGCAGGTGAGGTGATGATTTCTGTTCCAAAACTAATCCATCGATCTCTTCTCTCGACAGTGAGGTAAATATTTTAATATACTTTTCAGCATCCTCATCGCTCACATTCATCCAGAACTGGTAAAATTTATAAGGTGATGTATAGCGGCGGTCGAGCCATACGTTACCATTTTCTGTTTTTCCGAATTTTCCACCGTCAGCTTTTGTTATGAGAGGGCATACCAGTCCGAATGCGTCGCCGCTATCCACACGACGAATGAGTTCTGTGCCGGTTGTAATATTTCCCCCCCATTGGTCAGATCCGCCCAGTTGGAGCCGGCACCCCCCCATCTCCCGGAAAAGATAAAGATAATCATATCCCTGAAGCAGCTGATATGAGAATTCGGTAAACGACATCCCTTCACCCGCTTCGCCGCTGATACGTTTTTTTTACTGAGTCTTTCGCCATCATATAGTTTACCGTGATATGTTTGCCGATGTCACGTATGAAAGCGAGAAAAGTGTAATCTTTCATCCAATCGTAATTATTTACCAGCACAGCTCTATTGGGAATATCGCTCTCGAAGTCAAGAAATTTGGATAATTGTTTTTTTTATTGCTTCCTGATTATGTCGAAGCGTATCTTCATCGAGCAGTTTTCTCTCTGCTGACTTCATTGATGGGTCGCCAATCATTCCTGTGGCACCGCCAATTAAAGCAATAGGCTTGTGCCCGGCTCGTTGCAAGTGCTTTAGCATCATCACACCCACCAGGTGACCTATATGCAGTGAATCGGCTGTGGGGTCTATTCCAAGATACCCTGCGGTCTGCTCTTTTTGTAACTGTTCTTCCGTGCCTGGCATCATATCTTGTATCATGCCGCGCCATCGGAGCTCTTCCACAAAATTCATAATCTTTGTATGTCTGTTTATCGAATTCAAAAAAATTATGCAAAGATAATAATTTATCCGCTCTTTACCTTTCCTTTTTCTTAACCAACATTAAAAACAGAGCAAACACATTCATTATTTCAAGTCGACCGAGAAACATATTTGCAGAAAGAACATATTTAGCAGCATTGGGCAGATGTCCGTAGTTACTGACCGACCCTACCTCTCCAAAGCCCGGCCCAACGTTGCCTATAGTGGCAATTGATGCTGAAAAAGATGTCATTCCGTCTATCCCCCCCATGAAAGAGAGTATGAGAGTGGTAATTGAAAAAGTAAGGATATAGAATATAATGAACACCATGATTTGCAGTTCCAGATCGTGCACAATGACTATCTTGTTCATTCTCACGGCGTAAACTCCTTCTGGGTGAAGAATTAGTTTTAACTGTTTTTTTTACAGAGGAGAAGAAGAGGTAAACCCTGTCGAATTTAATCCCTCCTGCGGTAGAACCTACCATACCACACTGAATAGAGAAATAGCATAATATGATGATTGAGAAAATAGGCCAAACTGAAGTATCAGCTGTAACCAGGCCTGTAGTACTAGTTAGTGAGATCACCTGAAAAGCTGCATGCCGTAAGGAGTCCCAAAATCCAAATATTTTCTCATGGGTGAGTTGAAGTGTTATCAATATAATCCCGATTAATATAACGAGCATATACATTTGTGTTGGATGGGAAGTGAATATATTGAGTTTTTTTCCTTGTCAAAGTAGCATAGATCAATCCAAAATGCATACTGCTTACCAGCATGAAAAACATTGTAACAATCTCAATTCCCAAGTTGTTGTATGAAGCTATACTTAAGTTTTTTTTGTAGAGAATCCCGATGTGGCAACCGTGGAGAATGAGTGGCAGACAGCATCGAAAAGACTCATGCCAAATAATTTCAAAAGAATTATTTGAGTGATAATAAGACTTAAATAGACCGAAACAACTATGCGGGTAATATGCTTAGATCTTATTCTGAAACTCATTCTGGAGAGATCTGATACCTCTGAACGATAAAAGCTGGATATAACACCTTTCTTTTCTGGAAGGATCAATAATACAAACAGGATAATTCCTACTCCCCAATGAAAGAGGTGGATGCCCGCCAGAAAAGCAACCCTTTAGGCAATGCTTCCACATTACTCAAAGTGCTTGCTCCTGTTGTAGTGTAGCCGGATACACTTTCAAACAGCGCATTTGCAAGTGTGAACTCCCCCCCTCCCCCCCAAAACAGTACGGAATCATACCGGCAAAACAGGTAATTATCCATCCCAGAACACTTATTGCCAATCCCTCATGAAACACAATCTCATCAATCTTTTTGATAAAAAGCTGTGGTAAGATTCCCGATGCGGCACAAAAACGCCACTGAATAACAGAGCATTAAAGGAGTCTTCTTTATATGCATAGGAAATTGTAGCGGCAATGAAGAGAAACAGCGAATTGAATAGTAAAATGAAACCTAAATATTTTATTACAGCCCTTGTCCGTATCATAAATCTTATGTTAAATTTTCAGTTTTCAGGAGAAGCCAAAATATCTTCCTGATTATTTGCAATTTTGAGCGGCTTCTAATTACAATACTTTAATCAACCTCAATCAGGCTGTAAAATTAATCGTTTTTTTATCTGTTTGTCCCATTTTGTGAGCTTTTTATTTTTTTTATGAACCTTTTGTCATATCAATACTTCGGTAATACTTTTAAAATGGTCCTTATAATTCACTGAATATCAATAGAGTACGACACCTTTTGAGGGTGCGGTATAACTTATTGACTGTCAGTATTATAAATGAAGTTTTAACGAAGCATTTTCAGATGACAGAGGCACAACTTTAAATTAAATGTTTATAATTAAAATGTTCCGTATAAAACAGTGTAACAACTTTATGAATTCTAAGGAAGGTTAAGAATAATATGGTTGCAGATGATTTTTGTACCTGACTAATTTGGCAGAGATAAAATAATAAACTAATTTGGCAAAGTATAGAATAATCAACTTTTTTTACGGAAAAATACTAGATGTTTATTCAAACTTGTTTTACAGAGAAATACCAACTGATTATAAGGATAATTACTAACTGTTTTTAAATATGAATCCCCCCCGCCAGAAAGTCTTTTTTTTATTGCATTTGGTTTAAAATAAATATTGATATATAATGTATTATGTTTATGTTCAAGGTTTTCGGTGCTGACTTATAGATAAAAACCAACAATTTTTTTATAATGACACAAAGAAACATTTTACTGATTGGATTTTTGCTGTTGTCTATGCTGATATTCGGACAACGAGGCACTGTTGAGGGAATGATGTACCTCGATGAAAATAGGCGGCCTGTGTATCGTGAAAATATTATCATACCCGAAGTGAATGGGTATGAAGTACTTAAATGTGATTTCCATATGCACTCGGTTTTTTTCCGACGGACAGGTGTGGCCCACTATCCGTAACCAGGAGGCATGGGAAGAGGGTCTGGATGCATTTGCCCTGACAGATCATATAGAGTATCAGCCACATAAAGCAGATGTGAGAACTGATCACAACCGTGGGTATGAGCTTCTTAAAGATGTTGCCCCGAAAAATAACATCATCTTGGTAAATGGATCGGAAATAACCCGTAATACTCCTCCGGGCCACTTTAATGCAATTTATGTTAAGGATTCATCACCCTTTATAGAGGATAGAAGCAATGAGCATAACAAGGCTGCTGTGATGAAAGCGGCAGAGCAGGATGCTTTTATCTTCTGGAACCATCCCGGTTGGCAGCCAGGCATAGAAGGATCATATGAATGGCTCCCGTTAATCGAAGATCTCTATAAAAGTGGGGGGGCATTGCACGGAATTGAGGTTATCAACGGTTTTGGGTTACATATGAAAGCACTCGATTGGTGCGTTGATAAAGGATTGACAGTGATGGGCAGTACTGATGCACACAACCTGATAGGGCATGATTATGATAAAAGCAAAGATTATGTGCACAGAACTATGACATTGGTGATGGCAAAGAGAGAACGCCCGAGTCTATTCGTGAAGCGTTGAATTCAGGCCGTACCGTTGCCTGGGCAAGCAAAATACTGGCAGGAAAAGAGGAGAATGTGAGAAGTCTGTTCAATGCCTGTGTTAAGCTAATGCCGGGGGGGCACTATATACAGGAAAATAAAATGGTGAAAAAAAACGATATTCTACGAATTAAAAAAATAACAGCGATCTTTATTTCGAACTTAAATTAACATTGGGCAATGGCACCCGGAGTATTACTCTTTACCCCCCGTTCAACGCAGCTTATCTCTGCTGCAGAAGGACAGCAATCGCTCTCATATGATGTTACTTCAACTTATGTTAGAAGCGATAAACATCTGAACGTGACTTTTTCGCTGGAATAGGTTTTATTGGTATTGGCGGTTATGATCATTTCTGAATAAACGATTACAGGTTTTTGAGATAAAAAAAGTGGGCTGAACCAGCCCACTTTTTTTGTAATTATTGATGAATTTGTCTTAACCGACAACCGACATAAATTCCTGGTTGGTGCGATATTTCGCAAATTCCAGATCTTTAAGTGCCTGTGAAGCTATTGTTCTGTCGCGACCGATTGCAGTCCGGAGATTAGAGATAACTTCATTGAAGTTGTTCGTTCTTGATGCGATGATAGCAAGCAGATAGGCGGTAGTTGCATCCGGGTTTTCAACAGATTCCAATGTCTGTTTTGCCTTATTGTAGTCCCTGACCAATAGCTGTGCCAGGCCTGCATTGTTGGACTTGCCGTTTCCGTAAGCACCAACAGCCTGATTGTAGTTACCCTGCAACAAATTTATCAATCCCATTGCTTCATCGAGGCCACTGGCACCGGCAGACCTGCCGAGATATTCGTTCGCTGTTGATAGGTCGTTGTCCATAATTGCAAGCAGAGCTTTGTTCATATTCACTTCTGGGGGCTGACGGATTTACCTGAGCTGCACGGTCGAATGACTGTTTTGCCTTTGCATATTCTCCCCCCCTTTTGAAGAACATTGTTCCAATATTGTTCCATCCCCCCCTGTAATCGTTCGAAAAATTGGCTGTCACATATTGATATATCTTCTCTTTTTCTTTTTCATCGGCGGTTAATGTTGAGCATAAAGCAACTCCTCTACCGACAACTCCTTCGGGTTGTTTTTCCATGTTGTCATAATCTCTTCATCAGACTTGCCAACTATCTCAATATTTGCTATGATGCGCGAACGACGCAGTTGCGGCAGTATAGTCTCTGCAAGCTCTTCAAACACGTAAGAGATGTTCTTTATCTCTTTTTCACGTGCTTCAGAATCGGGATACATCTCCAGTACGCGCAGTATAAGTTCTTTATCCTGCAGGTTCGATGCAGATACCAACTTGCGGAATCCTTCCCAGTCCTGTGCGGTATAGTGTGCATATACATCAGTATCGATATCTCTTTTGTTCAACTCTTTTTCAAGATACTCCGATGTGTTTTTTTTCACGTTGTGCTGCCAGTCTTTCGTTTAAAGAAAATCCGCCGTCAGGTGATGCGTAGGCCGAAACTTCTACATTCACATTTTGCCTGGGATCTTTGAAAGCCTGTTCCACCCGTTGTTTCCAATCAGCCATATCGCGTTTGTTAAGTTCGCCCTGTCTAAGGTTTGCCTGTTGAATCACAAACATGATACTGGCTTCCTGAGCTTCCTTAATGATGCGCTGGAACCGTCGGGAGCTACAGAAGGAGTGGTTGTCTTGACATCAGCCAGGGCAGATGTAGCAATAACGCCATCAGCTATTTTCAGATCGGGCAATTTAGCTGGTTTGTTTTAATTCTTCCGTCAAAGCGGAGAAATAGTTCCGATGACTGCATCTCGGGAATGTAGGAAAATGTACTGTTCATGGTGAAGTTACCACCCTGGTTTTGAGGGATTGTTACCCTGTTGCCTGAAATGTTTTCTCCTTGATAACTGTATGGTGTACCGGTTATCTCACCATTTCCGTACTTAAGAACAGGAGTAATGGTTACTGTTGCATTCTTGTTAAACCATTTTTCAGGGAATGTCCCGTTGATGGTTACCGGAATCTGATTTCCCACTGTCTCGAGAGGAGAGGGGGTAACATTAAAATTGTTTTGCGAGAGTGGCTTGAGCTTGCTGCTGCAGGATATGGCAAAAAGTGCCACTGAAAGCAGAAGCAGAAGCGACAAATAACTAGATTTTTTTTGCATGATGTAAGTATTTAATAAATTAAGCTTCCTTCCTTTTTTTATTTCAATAGCGAATTTACTTTTTATTTGTTAATAAAAAAAATAAGTATATCTATTTTTTTGTTAGTTACCTTTTGATTATTGGATTGATTTTGATCTTCTATTACGGCATATTTGTATGTTTAAAACCCATTTTCAACAATATTTCAGACACAGTAGGTGCTGCGTTCACAAAATTATAAGCATTGTACTCTCTTCGTAAAGGGTAGCTCGATCTGAAGTGGTAGAATTTCCCGGGTTCGGTTTTTAATGCTGCTGTTTCGTTCATAGGGTTGTATGTGTGCCATACAGCGTGTGCTAGTTGATTTTCGGGTGCAATTCCTTGCAGGTTGATAACTGGTTTAGCAGGATAGGGAATCTTCTGATAGTCAGGCTCTATTCCAAGATTGAAGAAGCTGTTCAGATTTTCAAGGCTCATCCTTGTTGCTGTCCACTTGCCGTCGGCGCTGTAGCCTGCGATATGGGGGGGCGTGGCAATATCTGCCATCTGCAGGAGATCTTTATTAATATCGGGCTCATTTTCCCAGCAATCGATTACTACACCTGAAATATTTCCTTGAGAAAGAGCTTTTTTCAACGCGATGTTGTCTGTGACACCTCCACGTGCAGCGTTTATTATAAATGGCTTTTTGGCTACCGTTTCAAAGAAGCGCTCATCAGCAAGATGAAAAGTTTTATATTTGCCTGATTTGGTCAAAGGGGGGGTATGAAAGGTGATTATATCAGACTCCTGTCTGATAGTTGCGATATCCACAAAAAGGCCTCTGCCTTCACGCTCTTCCCTTGGAGGATCGTTCAGCAATACATTCATACCTAGTTTCCGGCAGGCTGACTCTATTTTGCTCCCTACATTTCCAACACCCACAATGCCGATGGTTTTTTTTCTTTAAGTTCGAATTGATACTTGCCGGCCAGATACAGAAGTGATGCTGTTAAATATTGTTCTACTGAATTGGCATTGCAGCCGGGAGCTGTTCGCCACGCAATTCCGTGTGTATCGCACCATACTGTATCGATATGATCGAAGCCGATGGTAGCAGAACAGATAAGTTTTACGTTAGTGCCTGAAAGTATCTTTTCTCCGAAATGAGTTACAGTTCTTACAATAAGTGCGTCTTTGTCTTTGATGGCCTCCCGGGTGAATTGATTTCCAGGCAGGTATTCCACCTCGCCGAACTGTTCGGCAACTTCCTTTAGAAAAGGGATATGTGCATCAGCCATTATTTTCATAACTGGCTTTTTAAATATTTATCCATTCCGGTGGCTGCCTTTCTGCCATCGCCCATTGCAAGAATAACTGTGGCTCCGCCGCGGACTATATCACCGCCTGCAAAGATCATCTCATCGGCAGTCTGCAAGGTTGTTTCGTTTACTATTATGGTACCCCGGGAAGTAATCTCTATACCCGAGAAGTACTGTGGAATAAGCGGATTTGGAGAAACACCCACGCTCACAATTACCTCGTCAACCTCTTGCCATACAGTATCACCTTCAATTGATATGGGGCGGCGACGGCCCGACTGATCGGGTTCGCCCAGCTTCATCCGTTGCAGCAGCATGCGCTGAACACGCCCGCGTTCATCACCTTCGTAGCGAAGAGGATTGTGCAATGTATAGAACTCTACGCCTTCTTCTTTTGCGTGTTTTATCTCTTCCACCCTTGCCGGCATCTCCTCTTCAGAACGGCGGTAGATAATCATTGCTCTCTCGGCACCCAGGCGCCGTGCAGTGCGTACGGCGTCCATAGCGGTATTGCCGCCGCCTATAACGGCTACCTTCTTTCCGTGATAGACAGGTGTGTCGCTATCGGGGGGGTCTGCTGCCTGCATGAGATTCACCCGGGTTAAGTATTCGTTACACGACATTACACCAATAAGGTTCTCACCGGGAATATTCATAAAGTTGGGCAATCCGGCACCACTTCCCACGAAAATGCCTTTAAACCCTTCCTGCTTGAGATCTTTCTGAGAGATAGTTTTGCCAACTATACAGTTTGTCTCAAACTTTACTCCCATCTTTTAAGCCCGTCAATCTCAATGTCCACAATATTGTTTGGCAGTCGGAATTCGGGGGATTCCGTAGCGCAGAACGCCTCCCAGCTCATGGAGCGCCTCAAAGACAGTAACGTCGTACCCCCCCAGTTTAACCATATCACCGGCAAAAGCCAGCCCGGCAGGGCCGGAGCCCACGACCGCTATTCTTATACCGTTGGCTGGAGCTGTTTCCGGTATCGATATATTTCCGCTAATACGTTCGTAGTCGGCTGCAAACCTCTCAAGATGACCAATGGCTACCGGCTCTTTTTTTCAGCTTCAGATTGTAGAAACATCTGCTTTCGCACTGCCGTTCCTGAGGGCATACACGTCCGCAAACTGCTGGAAGCGCACTGGTCTCCTTTAGCACTTTGGCCGCTTCCAGAAATTCACCACGCTCAATATTTTTAATGAATTTGGGAATATTTATCTCAACGGGACATCCGGTTATACAGGTGGGATCAATACAATCAAGACAACGATGAGCTTCGTTAACAGCCATCACTTTGGTCAGTCCCAAGTTTACCTCATCGTAGGTGCGACTGCGTAACACCGGATCCACTTCAGGCATCTTCACACGAGGAATGTCAGTACGGCCTTTGTTCTTCATAGACTTACGCAAAGTCTCACGCCACTCTTGCGACCGCTCATTTTTAAATAGTCATTCATATTTTTATTGCTCACTTTTCAAGATTCAAAAGACAGATGCAAGTGTTTGAGTTATTTGTCGTAGGCTCTTAATCTCATAAGCATCTCGTCGAAGTCTACCTGATGTGCATCGAACTCGGGACCATCGACACAAACAAATTTTGTATGCCCACCAACAGTTACACGGCATGCACCGCACATTCCGGTGCCATCCACCATAATTGTGTTGAGTGATGCCACGGTGGGTATATTGTATTTTTTTTGTCAGTTCCGACACAAACTTCATCATGATGGCGGGACCGATGGTTACGCACAGGTCCACCTTCTCTCGTTTTATTACTTTCTCCACTCCGGCGGTAATCAGTCCCTTCTCCCCATAAGAACCATCGTCGGTCATAATTACCACTTCATCGGAATGCTCATGAACCTGTTCTTCAAGGATAATCAACTCCCTGGTACGGGCTCCCAGTACGGAAACGACTCTGTTCCCTGCTTTTTTTTCATAGCTTCAATTATGGGAAGCATTGGAGCTACTCCAACACCTCCACCAGCACAGACTACCGTGCCGAAGTTCTCGATGTGAGTAGCTTTCCCTAACGGTCCCACCATGTCGGTGATGTAATCACCTGACTCTAGTAGACAAAGCTTTTCGGACGATTTGCCTACTCTTTGTACTACAAGAGTAATAGTGCCTTTTAGGGTCGGCCGAGGCAATGGTATAAGGAACGCGTTCCCCCCCTTTTTTTACCTACACGTACAATTACAAAGTGGCCTGGTTTACGGCTTTTCGCAATCAGCGGAGCCTCAACCTCAAATCGAACTACTCTGTCGGAGAGGTTATCTTTTGCTACAATTTTATTCATTATTTATGAGGAATCCTTATAAAGTGTACAATCATTTGCAAAAATACTACTTTTTTTATCATCTAAAGTAATTATTAAACAGTTAAAACATCCTCCCTGCTTCATAAGATAAAAATATTGTATAACTTTGTCAGTGGAAAAAGTCACCTTATTGTGATTCTGAATGTAATTAATTATTAGAATTTGAAACTAATTCCATTACATGTTGTAATACCTGTTAAGAATTCTCTCGAATCGACACCACATATTTCAAACAGCATAAAGGAAATTAAATAATCGTATGAAATTGCAAAAAAAGATATTTTTTTATAAAAAGGGTAGTTATCTTTGCGAATACTAAATTTAAAGACAATGAAGAGAAATTTTTGCAACAACGCTAATCTTATTTTTGATCGAGCCACTGAGGATTATCATATTAAAAATGATGTAACTTCAGTTATGAACAATCCATTTCAACCTGAAACAATAGATAATTATCTATATGAAAAGAATTGGATTGATGTAGTTCAATGGCATCTTGAGGATATAATTAGGGATCCGGAGATAGACCCGGTTAAGGCGTTGGAGATAAAGAGATGGATTGATCGTTCTAATCAGGAGCGAACAGATTTAGTTGAGAAGATTGATACATATTTTATCATTTATACAACGGCGTAAAAACGTTGCCTAATGCTTCAATAAACACTGAGAGTCCTGCTTGGGCAATAGACCGCCTATCTATTCTGGCGGTGAAGATTTACCATATGCGCGAACAGACTCTTCGTATCGATACTGATCCTGATCACCTGGACAGTTGTCGCGGCAAACTTGATGTATTGTTGGAACAACGGGTTGATCTCTCTTCAGCAATCGATAACCTTCTTGATGAGATTAAACAAGGAAAAAAATATATGAAGGTTTACAGGCAGATGAAAATGTACAATGATCCTTCGCTTAATCCTGTACTATATGCTAAAATGTCAAAAAGCTTTAAAGTTTATGGCAAATATTTTGATTATCCGTTTTTCGGCCTTCGGAGATGTAACAATGCTTGTTCCCGAAGCATATTCGGTAGCACGAAGTTATCCGGGTGATCACTTTTTGTGCTTACAAATAAGCGCTTCGAACCCCCCCTTTTCAAAGGATTATTAAGTAATTTGGAGCCAATAGGAATTGATTTAAATGACTACAAAGGGGGGGTTTTTGGAATTTTCAGGCTCGCCAAGGATCTCGTGAAATTAAATATTGACAAGGTAGCAGATGTGCACGATGTGATACGAAGCAAATTGTTGCGTGTAATCTTTATTCTCAGAAATATAAAAGTGAAACATATAGATAAGGGAAGAGGCGAAAAAAAAGCTATTCTCTCACGCAAGAGCCCGATTCATCCTCTGAAACATACTACAGAGAGATATCATGATGTCTTTTCTAAGTTGGGATATCCTGCAGAGATGCAATTTGAGTCTTTTTTTCAGCCACAGGCCAAGTCAAGTCTCTTTACCGGATTCTTTTCCCTTTAATACTGCTTTAAAAAAATATAGGCATTGCCCCCCCTTTTGCGAAACACAACACAAAAATGTATCCACTTGATCAGATGGAGCAGCTTATTAGCAGACTGTCAGCACTGGATAATATTAACATTTACCTGTTCGGAAATGAGCAGGAAATGGAGTTGCTATCGGGATGGCATGAGAAGTACAACACAATTTCAGTTACAGAAATTCTGACACTCGAACAGGAGCTATATCTGATGTCGAGGCTAAACGTATTAATTTCCATGGATTCGGCAAACATGCATCTGGCATCACTCGTGCGCATCCCGGTGATTTCAGTCTGGGGGGCAACTCACCCTTGTTTTGGCTTTTACGGATTTAAGCAATCTCCTGGAAATGCCGTGCAGATAGATCTGGAGTGCCGTCCTTGTTCGGTTTATGGGAACAAAACATGTGCCAGGGGAGATTTGGCATGTCTTAAAAGTATAAGCTCCAACTTGATATATTCTAAAATTATGAGAATAATATGAGAATAGGGTTTGATGCTAAGCGATTCTTCCACAACACACGCGGTCTTGGTAATTACAGTCGCGATACCCTGAGGCTGCTGACGGAAATTTCCGAAAAATGAATATTTGCTCTTTAATCCGAAAGAGAGTCATAAATTTGCGGTTTCTATGCTGAAAAATGTCAGAGAATTGCGGCCTGAATCTCTTATAGGGAAAACAATTCCCTCTTTTTGGCGCAGTATGGAAATTTGCAGTGACATAAAAAAAATATAAAATTGATATTTTTCACGGCCTGAGCCAAGAGCTGCCTATAGGTATTAAACGTACCGGTGCAAGATCGGTTGTTACTTTCCATGATGCCATTTTTATTCGATATCCTGAGCTTTATCCTTACTACTATCGGAAAATATTTGAACAAAAAAATAAATACTCTTGTCGTAATGCTGACAGGATTATTGCCATTAGTGAGCAAAGCAAGCGTGACGCTATTGATTTTTTTTGGAGCAGATGAAAAGAAAATATCTGTAGTTTATCAAGGTTGTAACTCAATCTTTTGGAATTCAGTTGATAATGACAAGAAACAGGCAGTTCGTAAAGCTTATCGGTTGACAAACACTTTTTTTTGTTGTATGTGGGAGCTATAGAAAAACGTAAAAATGCGAGGCTCATTATTGAAGCACTCCATCGCAAGTCGCTGGAAATACCACTTCTGATTGTGGGAAAACCTAGCAACTATATGGATGAACTAAAGAAAATAATCAGTGATTATAAAATGGAACAACAGGTAATATTCCGTCATAATGTTGATACAGCTGACTTACCTGCAATATATAGTGCTTCCGCAGCTTTTATTTACCCTTCTCTTTTTGAGGGATTTGGTATTCCGGTATTGGAGGCTTTAGCGACTGGAACCGCGGTTATCACCTCGCGTGGAAGTTGTTTTGAGGAGACCGGCGGAGACGCAGCCATCTACGTGGATCCTTTGGATGCCGATGAACTGGGAGAAGCAATTGAGCGTGTCCTTACGGACAATATCGTTCGTAACCGGATGATTGCAAAAGGAAAAGAACATGCTGAAAAATTCAGGGATGATAGAATTGCATCATCTTTAATGGAGGTCTATGATTTACTTAAACATTAACAAAACTATTTCAAGTTAGCTGATCTCTATTTTATTAAACTTTCTAATGTATTACAGTTGCATCTGAACCTATTAGTGAAGTTATTTTTTTTAACTTTGTTCAGCTCGTTTTGCTATTGCCTATAACAAACAAGCTTGTTTTATGCTAATATGGCTATTTACTCATTTATTGCAAGCAAACATGAAGGGGGGCTAATGTTTTTTTTATTCTTAGCTGATTCCAGTATTTTACGAAAAAAAAGTCGTGGAAGCAATTTTAATTTGGTTTTAAAATCGTCTAGTTCCATCACTATAGCTATATTCTCTGATAATCCATTTACACGTTGAGTCTGTGATAGTCCCGATTTATCGTAAACAACAATGGGGGGGATATCAATCTTTTTGAAGATAACTTTGTCCAAAATCAATTTTTTTTATAGAATTTAAAGTCAGACGACAGTCGGTACTTTTCATCAAACGGATATTTTTTTAAGTTGTGAGGTACGGGTAAAAACAGCCTGATGGCAAAACGGCATCCGGTGAATGTTTTTGATTTCGGAGGGTGCCTCTTTTAAAATATGAGAGCCGTCTCTTTCCGTCAAAATATTACCATAAAAAAACATCTGCAGGCATTTTTAGGAAACCGCTTACATATTCAAGGACATTGGCATTAGCGAAAATATCTCCTGCATTCATAAAAATGACCCACTCTCCCGATGCTTTATTTACAGCTTTGTTCATAGCATGATAAATGCCATCGTCTTTCTCAGAAACAAGAATATCTATTGAATCACGATATTTCTCTATAATTTCTAATGTACTATCGGAAGATGATCCATCTATTACAATGTACTCTTTATCTGAAAAATTTTGATCTATCACGCTCTGAATGGTTTTTTTTCTATCATCTTCTGAGCATTAAAACAAACAGTAACAACGGATATAAGCATTTTTGAATCCTAAAAAAAATCTTTTAATTAATCTTATAAATTATTCTGCCGGTAAAAGTATAACAAATCTTTTTAATGGAAATGTATTTAACTGAAAAATATTTCTACGGAATAAATCTGTTGCAGGAATTAAACTATTTGATTAATTTTGTGTCTCAGTTACTGGCCGGGTTTCAAAGATCAACATAAAACCATAGTTGCAAAACAGCAAGTGAACTGTTATTAAGCTACTGGTATTTATGTGTTATAATATTTAATGGGGGGGTTGACCGGTTTTGACAGCGGGTAGAAGAGGTTTGTAAGCATGCAGTGCGTTGTCGGTTTGCACTTTAATCTCAAACGTCAAACAATTAACTGGCAATAATAATTACGCTCTTGCTGCGTAACCGAAGTACAGTAGGTTAATCGCTTAATTCTGCCACAAGGTGGCGGAACAAGACATCACCCGGAAGCTGTGGCTTCGAAGCGTTCCGATCAGGTGGTGCAGGCAAATCGGAGATAGGATTGGAGAGGCTTCGGCTCCTTTCCGAAAAATTAGAAGATAAGGATTGAGTATGATGGCTTCAGTCGCGCTCTTTCCTGACAAATAAAATGAAGATAAGCATGTAGAAAGCAGATTGCTTCCTCGTTTGGACGAGGGTTCGAATCCCTCCAACTCCACATGGTTTGGTAAGTCGCACATAATCAACGTGCTGGAGTAGTTTAATTGTCTATGAATTGTCTGTCAGACATTTATAGACAATTATTTTTTTTAACGGTTGCAGGAAATGGTATTCGTAGAACAGCTCGATACAAAGAACTGGTTGATACCGGTGGTTTGAGATACTGTAAAATAAAATGGGAGGAAAACCTGTTTTGTTTTTCTCCTATCCAATTTCATGATTTGGTGTCGTGAAGCTCTCTTATTAATTCATCTTCATCTATTTATTTCCCCCCCGGCTTCCCTGTCCGCTTCTGAAGTTAGTCACCTCTTTCTGGATAAAGCTTCTCTCGGCTTGCTGAGCTCTATATAGCTTCTCGGGAGAAAGCACCTTTTCGAATTTTGCAGAATACTCTTTGTCAAGTGCTGCTTCTCTGAGCTTTACATCCACATCGTCATCCAGCATCTTTCTGTATTCTTCCTCTGAGATGTTGTTGTTATCCTTAATACGATCAATTTTATCTCTGTGGCGCTTATGCAGATCGAACTTCTTTTGTGTCAACTCATTGTTCAGAGGGAAATATTTATTTGCCTCTTCCTGAGTTAGTCCGGCTTCCTTCTTTATATATTCCATTTTTCTCTTTTCGTAATCAGCCATGTTCATTTTTCTGTTCTGGGCAGATATTGTAAAGGAGAATACCGGAAGCATCAGCACCGAAAAAAAGCAATACAATACTTTTTCTCATAACAAAAATCCTTTAAAAGATGTATGATAATTATTAGTTTAAATAATATTGTTTGTACATGTAATCGAAGTAGCCGTCATTTATCATTTGTTCTTCCAGATACTGATAGAATTCCTCTTCGGTTATCTGAACAGTTGACCAATAATTATCAACTTGAGGCGATCCGGTGAGTGTTTGTTCCGGAACATTCTGATAGTCTGCAATATTGCTACTCTTATTTTTTTTCTTTAATCAAAAAAAATTTATGACAACATACATACCCACGAACATGGCAGCCATATAAACCCAGGGTTTTACCCTATCCCACATGGTAATAACCTGTGGTTTTATAATCTCCCTCTCCGGCAGGCGATTTATTATTTCTTCATTAAATTGTGCGAAATAATTTTCGGGTACTTTAAAAGGAGTTTTAGTTTTATCTATTTCTTTTAATTTGTTAAATTTGGTTTCCATACCTTTTATTTTTCGCTGTACTGATAAATAGACTTAACGATAGGTAAAAGGTTTAATGTGTTTTGTCCAAAAATTTTTCAATTTTCTTTACAGCATGATGGTACGATGCTTTCAGGGCGCCAACTGAAGTACCAAGTATGTCGGACATATCTTCATATTTCATCTCGTCAAAGTATTTCATCTGAAAAACAAGTCGTTGCTTTTCGGGAAGGGTAAGGATGGCTTTCTGCAGGAGTAATTGTGCTTTATCACCGTCAAAATATTCGTCTCCTTCTATCGTGTTTAGCAGAAAAGAGTCATCATCGTCAATGGAAACGTTATTCTGGCTTCTCTTTTTGTTCAGAAAGGTGATGCTTTCGTTAATAGCAATACGATATAACCAGGTACTAACCTTGGCCTCACCCCCCCTGAAATGATCAAGATTTGTCCAGGCTTTTATGAACACATCCTGAAGGATATCGTTGGCATCATCGTGAGACAAAACCATTTTTCGTATCTGCCAGTAAAGCCTTTCGCTGTATTCAGACACAATACCGGCAAACGCTTTACGAGCTGTGCGCGGGTTGCGCAACTCTTCCAGTAGCCGTTCCTCGTTATTTATTTCCATATTTGCGGAATTCAATCTAAAGATAAAAATTTTTTTGTAATATTTATCTCAGATGTTATCACCTTTTTCGAACCATGTAATAAAATTCTGTGCGATATCGGTATTTTGTTGCCACCATTCATATGAATCGTGGTAGTACGAAACGCTGATATAGCGGCAGAATGTGTCATAATAATCAGATTGAAATATATGTGAGAAAAAGGGAATGTAAAACGTCCATAATACTCCCTCTTTAGAACTATTATTATCTCTCTTGCTTTCTTTATCAATGACCTGCATAATCTCTTTGTTGACAGTCTTGAAAAGTGTAAATTCACTTTCTTCTTCAGGTGTATTTTTCAATGAATCAAGAGCAGTGATGATGGCATGGTAAACAAAATTTCGGTTTAATCCTTCCTCTATGCTAAGTGGAGGAATTTCTCCATGACTCGACGATTTGGTTGTTTTACGAATCAACTGCTGTTGAATAAAAGATCTTTCCAAGGGCTCTTCAGTAATTTTTATTCGCATGGTGCGCAACATCTCCTCGAACGCGTTTTTAGAACGCTTGCTGTCTGGTTCCAGCAGAAGAAACATCTGGAACGAGAGTATGCTCTGGACCCATAATCCTTTGTCGTTCAAAGCATATGCGTTAAGAAGGAAGGCGTCGCTGTGCGATTTATCCAGGTCGATTGATTTTTTTTATATGTCCGATTGCATTTTCAATATCTCCTTTTTGTAATGGTTAACAGCCAAATTGAAATGAAGTAGATATTCATCACCGTTTTTTTATTAATCCTTCTTCAAGGAGATTGATGGCATCTTCCAGCCGGTTCATTCCTGCCAGTGCTTCACTTTTTACAGCGTAAGCACCGGTTGAAAGCTCTTTATTCTTTGAATTAATTACTACAGTACTGAATTTCGATGCATTTTGATAATCATTAAGTGCCAGATATGACAATGACAGTTCATAGGTTGCATGAATATCTTTTGGATCAATTTCAAGAGCTTTTCTGTATTTCCCGATAGCGCTCTTATATTCACCCGCATCGTGCAGTTCCACACCTTCCTGAATGAGCTTTTGTACGTTGGCACTCTGCCCATATAATAGGATTGAGAAAGTGCCCACTAAAAAAAGTGATTGTAAATAAGGTTCTCATCATCGTAAAAATTCATTTGGGTTGATAAAAGTAAGACAAAAAAAAGTAATTCCGGATTTATATTTATAGAAATGGTGTAAATTGTAACACTTATAAACAAATTTTATGTACAAGTATCGGGTTTTTTTACTTTTTTTGGTGACAGTAACTTTTCCATGTAGCTCCGTTTTTATATAAGACATAAGGAAAAGTTGTTTAATTTTGTAGTCTCATTTTTATGGCTGAAAAACTGCTTTTGAGACGAGAAGTACAGATTAGATTTTTGCATTCAGCAGAAGAACTTGCTCCTAAAGCCCAAAATATCAAATAGTTTATAAATGATAATACTTAGGTAAATGTTTATTTCGACACCAGACAATACTGGATAAAGATTACTGATTTTCGGCAAAACCAATTCTGCCGGCAATTATTTATATATGGCAAATCGAGACATTTGCTTGGCTATTAAGTTTATGAAAGTCAACAAAGTGAGCAAGATTTTTGAGTAAAAAAACCAAAACGCTTTCTATTATTATAAAATAAAATATTATGCAGTATATTCAGGTACAATTTGATTGTAATCCGGCAAATGAGGTTATAACCGATGTTCTGGCAGCACTTCTGGCTGAGATTGGATTTGAGACATTTGTTCCGGCAAACAGAGGTTTGGATGCCTACTTACCGGCAACCCTGTTTTCGGAGAAAGAGATTGATGATCTTCTTTCGAAATTTCCCATGGAAGCAACAATCACCTATTCATCCCATGCAATGGAAGATAAAGACTGGAACGAAGAGTGGGAGAAAACTATTTTCAGCCTATTGTAATCGATGAAAAGGTATGCATCCATAGCTCTTTCCACCGGCCGGAAAAGGAGTATGAATACAACATTCTTATCGATCCTAAGATGGCTTTCGGAACCGGCCATCACCAGACCACTGGTTTGATGATGAAAGAGATTCTAGCCATGAACCTGGCAGGTAAATCGGTTCTTGATATGGGATGCGGTACGGCTTTGCTGGCAATATTAGCATCGATGAAAGGGGCTGAGCGCGTTACAGCTATCGATATAGATGAGTGGGCCTATAGCAATGCTCTTGAGAATGTGCAACTGAACGGTACTGAAAACATTCGAGTGTTGCAGGGAGGTGCCGGGTTGTTAGGCTCTGAAACATATGATGTAATTTTAGCCAATATCAACAGGAATATTCTTTTAAGGGATTTTCCATTATATGTTAACGTGCTAAATGTTGGCGGACAGATTGTTATGAGCGGGTTCTTCGCAGAGGATATCCCTGCCATCCGCGCCAAAAGCGAAGAATACGGCTTAGTATATCAGCACTTTTTGGTGATGGATCAATGGGTTGCTGTTTCGTTTCGTTTTTGAATTAAATAAAATAAGTATTACCTTTGCGCAACTTTAAAAAAATTGATATTATTTAGGTTATTTACAAATGGAGTGGTTAGTAGAGTTAGTTACAGGTTCTGGGATTGCGCATTCAATATTAGTTCTTGCTCTTGTTATTTCCGGAGGTTTATTACTGGGGGGGAAAATAAAAATATTTGGTATATCGCTGGGGGGGACAACATGGATACTTTTTCTTGGTATATTTTTAGGACATCTTGGACTGGAGGTTAACGGTGAGGTATTGCACTTTCTGAAAGAGTTTGGGCTTATCCTTTTTATCTATTCCATTGGAATGCAGGTGGGCCCCAGCTTTTTTTCTTCGTTCAAGCAGGGAGGAATGACACTGAACCTGCTGGCATCGGGTGTTGTAATACTTGGAGTTTTAACAGCATACGTTATTCATCTTGTTAATGGAATACCCATTGTAACCATGGTGGGTATCCTTTCGGGTGCTGTAACCAATACACCTGGCTTGGGTGCGGCTCAGCAAACATATACCGATATTACCGGTTCAACCGATCCTTCTATTGCCACAGCATATGCCGTGACCTATCCGCTTGGAGTAGTGGGGGGGATAATAATGAGTATTGTATTTTTCAGATATATATTCAAAATTGATCTTCACAAAGAGAATAAAAGGCTCGATGAAAACAGCGAATCCAAAATGAATGAAGCACATATGTTCTCGCTTCAGGTTAAGAATCCCGCCATTTTCGGAAAGAATATACATGAAGTAAAAACACTTATTGACAAGGAATTTGTGATTTCCAGGGTTTTACACTCACAGACAAATGGACTGGCGGTACCGCGTACAGAAACAATATTGAATGAGGATGACAAAATTATGGTTGTTTCAAACCTTAAGAATATTGATGTTATTGAAGCTCTCATAGGAAAGCTTATAGATATGGGTAGGGAGGAGTGGAATAAGCTCGATTCACAACTTGTTTCCCGCAGAATTAACATCACCAAATCCGAGATCAACGGCCGATCAATAGGTAACCTGAAATTGAGAAATATTTTGGAGTAAATATTACACGTGTGAATCGCGCCGGTGTCGACCTTATTGCCGATTCGAGGCTCCAGCTGCAGTTGGGTGACCGTGTAACGGTGGTAGGGGGGGCTGAGTCAGATATTGCCAACGTTGAAAAATTTCTTGGAAACTCTCTGAAACGGCTTAGAGAACCCAATCTTATATCAATATTTCTGGGAATAGCACTGGGTGTATTAGTGGGAAGCATCCCTTTTATGTTACCCGGTATTCCTCAGCCTGTGAAACTTGGGCTTGCAGGCGGCCCGCTTATCATATCAATTCTGATAAGTAAATTCGGCCTAAATACAAGCTTGTTACATATACCACTATGAGTGCAAATCTGATGTTACGGGAGATAGGTATTGCAATTTTCCTTGCTTGCGTGGGATTGGGTGCCGGTGAGAATTTTGTAGAAACAGTAGTTAATGGTGGCTACAAATGGATTGGCTATGGCGCTATCATCACCGTGATTCCATTATTGATAATTGGTACTATAGGAAGAAAGGTATGTAAGCTGAACTATTTTACACTTATGGGATTGATTGCAGGCAGTATGACCGATCCGCCAGCATTGTCATATTCAAATGCGACAGCCGGAAATGATGTGCCTTCAGTGAGTTATGCAACCGTATATCCACTTACGATGTTTCTCAGAGTAATTACGGCGCAACTGCTTATCCTTCTTTTTATTTAACTTAAAGCTGCCATTATTGTTCTGGCAGCTGATTATATTTGATGCGCGAATTAGTGATTGTTGTATTTCTAAATGTGAAAATGTGACGGATGGTGTTACAAAAAAACATGTTTTATCGCCATCGTTTCGGGCACGCTTGGGGGGGAGGGCAGGAAGTATTATAGTGTAGCAAGAGATATGTTTTGTCGCAATCGTTTGCACTGTTTTATGAGTAAAAGTTGCATGTAATCACTTCTTTCGTTGACTAATAGTTGTAGATTTGTTCTGAATCTAAAATAATTTAATACGCATAATACGTTAAAAAAAAGAAGAAAATCTTACTAAACGAAAGAAACAGAATGGTACTTCTTACTTTTCAAATTGATTATCATACCACATGGGGGGGTCAGTCGGTATGCCTCTGTGGTTCTATTCCCGAACTGGGTAATTATAATGAAACCGATGCTGTTGTCCTTTCGAATGATGGCGACAGGTGGTATACGGAAATTAATGTATCAGAAACGGCAGAGCTTCAATACTACTATTTTATCAGGCAGGGGAACAGTACCATTCGACGTGAATGGGGAAGCAACCGAAGACTTAACGTCATTGAAAAGATTAAAGAGTATCTTGTTCAGGACCTTTGGAAAAACAGGCCATACCACACCTATTTATACTCATCGGCTTTTACAGAAAGTATATTTTTTTCATGAAAAAGAGCCTCTACCCTCAGAATATTACTCTCAAACAGTTTTATTGAATGTAACATGTCCTTATGTATGCAGGGACCAGATCCTTTCCGTGAGCGGCGATTGCGAGGCATTGGGCGGATGGGACTTAAAAGCCAAAACACTATCGCTCGTGAATGACGGCGAATGGCAGATAGTGCTTGATGCTGAGGAACTGCCCGAAACATGTTATTATAAGTTTGTCATTCTCGATAAAAAAAGTGGAAAAGCCATTCACTGGGAAGATGGTGGAAACCGCATTCTGTATGCAGGAAAGGCTCATAAAAACTACAGGCTCTTTGCTGAGATGGCTCTGCAATATCATCATCATCACTTTTCATATAAGGGAGTGGGTACTTCAATACCTGTTTTCTCGTTGAGAACAAACGAAAGCTTTGGAGTGGGCGATTTTACCGATCTGCACAAGATGATAGACTGGGCAGTGGCTACCCGTCAACAACTTATTCAGCTGCTTCCGGTGAATGATACCACGTCCACGGGCACATGGTGCGACTCCTATCCATACAGTGGCATATCAATTTATGCACTCCACCAATATATTTGGGGTGCATGGAATATCCTTTAAAAGATAAGAAGAAGCTTAAAGATTACAGGGAAGAGGCGGAACATCTTAACTGCCTACCCAAGTTGGACTATGAAAAGGTGCTTAAGCTCAAGAGACGTTACAGCAGGGATCTCTTCGTGCAGGATGGTAGGGAAGTACTGTCTTCGGAAGAATACATCGTATTTTATGAAAAGAATAAAGCCTGGATCTTTCCATATGCATGCTACTGTCTGCTGCGCGATAAAACAGTACGGCTGACTTTAGAAACTGGGGTGAATTCAGTAGTTACGATGAAGCCCGCTTGAAACGGATGCTTGAAGTTTATCCGGAAGCGAAAAATGAGACTAATTACTGGTTCTTTGTGCAGTTCCTGCTTCACAAACAATTTTCCCGGGTAAAGAAGTATGCTCACAGCAGAGGTGTAACACTCAAGGGAGACATTCCTATCGGAATAAGTAGAAACAGTATTGATGCGTGGACCAATCCCAATCTGTTTAATATGGATACGCAAAGCGGTGCACCGCCCGACGACTTTTCATTCTTTGGCCAAAACTGGGGATTTCCTACTTACAACTGGTATGCGATGGAGGAGGACGGGTATGCATGGTGGATAAGCCGATTCCAAAAATGGCGGACTATTTTGATGCATACCGTATCGATCATATCCTGGGATTTTTCCGTATCTGGGAAATACCTCTGGATGCCGTACAAGGACTATTAGGCCACTTTAACCCGGCATTGCCCTACTGGGCTGAAGAGATTAACCGGGCAGGTATTCCTTTCGATGAAGAGAGAATGGTAAAACCGTTTATTCATGAACATTTTTTTTACCGGATATTTTTGATAAATATACCAAAGAAGTAAAGGAGAATTACCTGGAGGTATCGGGTTGGCAGCGTTTCAAGCTAAAGCCGTTTTGTGATTCTCAAAAAAAATCAAACACCTATTTGATAGTAAGTCTGACAAGAAAAGCCGACTTATATGCGATGGTCTTCTATCTCTTTGTACAGAGGTCCTTTTTATTCGAGATCCACTTGATCAAAATCGTTTTCATCCGCGCATTACGGCACAATACACCTATTCGTACAAGTATCTGGATGATAATGTAAAAGAGGCTTTTAATCGCCTTTATGTCGAATTTTTTTACAACCGTCATAACTATTTTGGAGAGAACAGGCAATGAAAAACTGCCTGTGCTTATTTCATCTACACCGATGATGGTATGTGGAGAAGACCTGGGTATGGTGCCCGACTGTGTACCTTCGGTAATGCATGAATTGCAGATGTTGAGCTTGGAGATTGAACGAATGCCCAAAGATCAGCATGCTACTTTCACCGACCTGCAAAAGCTTCCTTATCTCTCCGTTTGTACTACATCAACACATGATATGTCGCCCCCTCCGTTTATGGTGGACTGAAAACCGGGAACTAACACAACGTTATTATAATGAGGTACTGCATCGAGAGGGTACCGCACCGGCCGAATGTAATACAGCAATCTGCCTGCAGATTATTGAACATCATCTCCAATCATCGGCCATGTGGGTCATTCTTCCCTTGCAGGACTGGATGTCGATAGATGAAAGGCTTCGTAATCCCGATATTGCGGACGAAAGGATTAATGTGCCCGCCAATCCTTCGCATTACTGGCGCTACAGAATGCATATATCGCTTGATGACTTGCTCAAAGAGACCACATTCAATAAAAAGTGGAGGCAATCTCACGGAGATAAAGGAGATAAAGGAGATAAAAATGACAGGTTTAGAGTAAACATGAAAAGAGGGTAAAAACACATTATGTTTTACCCTCTTTTTACAGTTATGCTGTATAGTGATTGTTACGCTTTTCCTGCGCTACCCAATACATTTTCAGTTTTGTGCATGTAGAGCTTTTTCAACTCTTCACGTGCCGGGCCGAGATATTTTCGTGGATCGAATTCAGCCGGTTTGGTTGCAAATACCTCACGCACGGCAGCTGTCATAGCAAGACGGCCGTCAGAGTCGATATTTATTTTACATACAGACGATTTTGCAGCTCTGCGCAATTGCTCTTCGGGTATGCCGATAGAGTCATTCAGCTTACCTCCATATTTGTTTATGGTTTCCACATACTGAGGCGGAACGGATGATGATCCGTGAAGAACGATGGGGGGGAAGCCCGGAATTCGTTTTTCAACCTCTTCAAGAATATCGAAACGCAAAGGAGGAGGAACCAGTACACCATCTTTGTTGCGTGTGCACTGCTCGGGAGTGAACTTAAAGGCTCCGTGTGAGGTGCCGATAGAGATTGCAAGTGAGTCTACACCGGTGCGTTTTACAAAGTCTACAACTTCATCCGGTTCGGTATATGTGTGGTGTTCAGCCTGCACGTCATCTTCAATGCCGGCAAGTACACCCAATTCTCCTTCCACAGTAACATCATGCTGATGGGCAAAATCGACCACCTTTTTTTGTCAATGCAACATTTTCCTCATAAGGGAGGTGAGAACCGTCTATCATTACTGATGAGAAACCGTTTTCTATACAATCTTTACAGAGTTCAAAGCTATCTCCATGGTCGAGATGTAGAACAATTGGAATTTCGTAGCCAAGTTCTTTGGCATATTGAACAGCTCCCTGAGCCATATAACGCAACAGTGTCTGGTTGGCATATTTACGTGCACCGCTTGACACTTGCAGAATCACAGGGGACTTGGTTTCAACACAAGCAGATATAATGGCCTGCAATTGTTCCATGTTGTTGAAATTAAAAGCGGGGGGGATAGCATATCCGCCATCAATAGCTTTTTTTAAAAAGCCCTCTTGAGTTTACAAGACCCAATTCTTTATAACTTACCATTGTACTAATTGTTTTTTTTATTTTTAAGAATTATCAAAATATTATCACAAAAATACGATTAAATCTGTAATTAGAGAAATTATAATCCGAAAGAGTGTTTAAAAATGATTATCAGGTGGTGAAAAAAACAAAATCCATCTGATTGATAATTACCAAAAACGGTTGTTAAACAAATTATTTTTGCTATTTTTGTCTTTCGATAAGTCAGCTTACAGATCATTATTCAGTTGAGGACAATATCTTTCAAGTTAACTATCACTTATTCTAATATTATTTTACTTTAACTTACAATTTAGTTATTATGATTATAGGAATACCTAAAGAGATTATGCGGGGTGAAGCCCGTGTTGCTGCAACTCCAGAAACCGTGAAAAAAATTTGTTAAGGATGGGTTAACGGTCCTTGTGGAAACCGGAGCAGGAGAAAATTCCCACTATTATGATGAGCAATATGCAGGCGTAGGGGGGGCTGAACTGATCCCCGGCCCGAAGCAACTATTTAAAAGAGCCGACCTTATTCTGAAAGTAAAAGAACCGCTGTTCAACGAAAAAGAAAACAGGCACGAAGTGGATATGATGCACCGGGGGGGACAGTATCTCATCACCTTTATACATCCTGCCTCTCCCGGAAATCATGAGATGGTGAAAAAAACTTGCCGGAGCAGGTGTGACGAGCCTTACTCTTGATGGTATTCCGCGTATATCGAGGGCACAGCATATGGATGCTCTCACCTCAATGAGCACGTGTGCCGGATATAAGGGAATGATAATGGCTGCAAATGACCTTCCCTGCTTTATGCCGCAAATGTTCACAGCTGTGGGAGTGCTTAAACCTGCCAATGTACTCGTTATAGGTGCAGG
>JMBV01000119.1_pt1 | contig 29823 bp, 52 predicted proteins | sample 616531 | NCBI WGS metagenome assembly JMBV01 (sample SAMN02727904, study PRJNA239997) | anaerobic digester metagenome | biome: anaerobic digester; isolation source: mesophilic anaerobic digester inoculated with municipal waste water sludge... | place: Germany: Bielefeld University, CeBiTec ...
CTCGAAATATGGTGTATTATTTAGGAATGCTTAAATAATAAGGCGATCTATCGCCTGAGAGCTGGGCACACTGAGGCCCCATCCGTCTGAAGCATGGGTTGGCGGAGCACTATCAGATCACGCCGGATGACAACTGCTTTCTTCAACCCATTTTCAGACAACATTTTCACAGGGTGTTAGAGAATATAACTTTATCCTTGGCGGAACATCAACGGGCGGTAGACATTATTCTTTATTATCCGCAGCCTGTTTATAAAAGGACCCCGCGCTACCATCGTTTCCGTTGAATCAACAAAATTAGATTCCCGGGTGCGGAGAATCCCAGGAAAAAAAACTCTTGGTTTACCGCTGGGTTCCTGATGAGGTATCAGCAGATTAGCGATGCGAAATCAAGACTACATCAAATTCGTTGGAACACCCCCCCCACTCCCGTGGAACCAGAGACATACGAGGTTTCGGGGATAGTTGTTGACTCTGAAGGGGCCGGAATCCAAGGCGTTTCGGTACAATTCTTTAAGGACGAAGAGCCGCTGGAGGATGTTACAACCGACGAAGCCGGGGGGAATGGGCTAAAGACGGGTTAAGCGGAACAGTCGTAATTATTCCTGTCCTGGAAGGTTGGCAATTTACACCGGAACGTATAACCGTTACAGAAAAGGCAACGGGTCTTGAGTTTGAAGGCTCCGAATTGCCCCCCGGGGGGGAATATGGTGTCTCGGGTGTCGTTCGTGATCTTAAAGGAGCAGGAATTAAAGACGTTGTTTTGGATTTTGTACAAGGCGAGGAAATACTGGGTACAGTTACAACTGATGAAACGGGAAGATGGAGTAAATCGGGGGGGCTTGCGGGCGTTGTCAAAATTGTTCCCAGGGCAGAAAATTGGAAGTTCGAACCGGGTTCTCTTACTGTTAGTATAGAGGATGCGGGCGCAGTTTTGAACTTCGTTGGAACGTGTTACGGCTATAGTATCTCCGGAACTGTGGTGGATCGGGAGGGTGATCCCGTTCCGGGTGTACAATTGCTTTATTTCGAAGATTCCATGGTGTATGCAATGGACAGTATTGCCGATTACGCCGGAAGGATAACTACTGGGCCCGACGGCGAATGGAAAATAGATAGCGTAAACGAGATAGTGACAATTGTACCTGTAAAAACTACCTATCGATTCCTACCTCAGGTTCAGGAATTTGTCAGAGCCTCGGATGGCGCGAAGTTCATAGGGCTATCAGGCTTAACTACTCACGCCGACGGAGAGGGTAAGATTACCAAAGAAGATTTGGATGAATCCCGGGTCAAGTTGACAGCCGAGGCAACTGATGATGCATATTCGTTCGTTGCGTGGCTTGTGACCACCGTTGCAGACAACCCGGATGATCCGGCTGGTTTAATTTACGTGGAAGAAGAACTTGAAGATGAGTCCATTATCGTAACCCTTGATGGACCAGTAAAGGCAATTGCTTATTTCCAAATAGTGGATGCAGAGCCATATATCGTCGGTACTTTTGATGTAATTCACAGTTTCCCCCCCATGGCCCTTGAGGAAGAATTTGCGGATGAATTAGCTGCTTCGTCTAAATTAGTTACTGCACCGAAGTTCGACGCGGCGGTAGGGGGGGACTCTTTCTTGCAGGAATATGCGGGGGGGGATGAGCGGATTGTAATGTTTGATCACTTCGATTACGATAGGCAATCAGCCGAACTCTCTGCAGCGGGCTGGCAAGTCGTCGATCATATCGAGATCTTAAATGCTTATCTTGTTGAGCGCGATCCCACCGTAAAGCTTTACAAAGAACTGAATGAACTCACGGGTGTCTATTCCGAGGAACGCAACGGTATTGTTAAACTGTTTGGGCTCAAAATCCCCAATGATCAATTCTATTTTGCCCAATGGCATTACCACCAAATTCGCCTAGCTCAGGCCTGGTCGGTAACTACCGGTAATAAGGAAATTAGGGTCGCCGTTGTCGATACAGGTATTGATCCGAACCATCGCGATCTCAGGGATAATCTGGATTTAGAACATCTCGTTGAGGCTGATTTTACAGCGGACGGGGGGGATGGGATTGACTATCACGGCCACGGTACCCACGTTGCAGGGACTATTGGAGCGCTGACAGATAATGAAATCCTAATGTCCGGAGTAATGTGGGAAGTGACCATTCGACCGGTAAAAGTGTTTGATGCTAGCGGCCGGGCCACAAATTGGACGGTTGTGAACGGGATGCTTTACGCAGCTGGACTTTTAGACCAAGAAGGAAAACCATCCAATCCCAATCCGGTAGACATTATCAATCTCTCGCTTGGCGGTGGCTGGACGCAGTTCGAACAAGATGCGGTGGAAAAGATTGACAAAGCAGGTATTATTATAGTAGCGGCCTCGGGGGGGAACGATGGTAATCCAATGGTTTCTTATCCGGCCGCTCATCCAGAAGTGATTGCTGTTGGAGCAGTCGGCAAAGTGAACGTCAATGATCCGCACGGCTTTACTGAGCCGCCCTTGGCTGATTATTCCAACTGGGGCAGCGCACTCGATGTTGTGGCCCCCGGTGGCGCTGGTAGGGTGACCAACGACTATGTCTGGAGTACCTACCCAAGCTACTTGCATCCTGCGGGAGGCGAATATGCTGGAATGGGCGGGACCTCCATGGCCTGCCCCCACGTGGCGGGAGTGGTTGGTTTGATGCTTGCTAACGGAATCGAAAAAGAAGATGTACGGGATATTTTAAGGCGCACCAGTATGGAGATTCACTTGCCTTCGCCTAACGTGTACTTCGGCCATGGTTTAGTGAACGCTTACTGGGCGGTTAACTCCCTTGATGATGAAGACTTTCGCTTTATTCAGGGTTTGCGGGACGGTAACACGGTGCATGTAAAAAAAATGAAATGCCATTGACTCTCAAAGGCGGAAGCTTCCATATGTATATTTCGCCGGGTGATTATCAATTTATTGCCTGGATCGATGTGAATAAGAACGGCATAGTTGACTCAGGTGACTACTATGCTGAGACCCCGGTTCTCGAAGTTGAGCCAGGCGATGGATGGCGTTGGATGGATGAGATTGCAGAGGTAATTATGGTTACGGAGGACCTCGAAGCAGCCATAGCTAACAATCGTGGTGAAGCGGTAAGAATCCACTAGGGATCACGACACCTTTCGGGATCTGTCAAACAAGGGTCCCGCCTTCTTCATTGGAGGCGGGACCCTTTGTGTGCTCGGCATGTCTACTGCGTCGATGGGGTTGAAAGAAACCCTATCACCTAACCAGCACGAAGATAACCATAAGGCAAGGGCATACTGGTAACAGTGGTGGGTCCGGAGAAAGCCGACGGGTGTCTTGGAACATAGCGAAAGCGAACCGAGGTTGGCTTACGAAGTGGGTAACCTTGCAGAGTATGGGAAAGCGCAACTGTGAAGCGAACAGCGACGGAGAAACTCCGTTTGTCGTGGCCGCTCCCAAGCCCAAGAGGGCTTTCCCGGGCAGTATCGCATCTCCATCAATAGCGGCCGGGATCATTGATGAAAAATTTGTTTAGGGCGTCCCCTATTACAGACAAGAAAAGCAATGGGAGCGCCGTGGCTGCGGCATATCCCGTCAAAACATGGCCAACTGGGTAATCCATGCGGGCAAAACCTGGTTTGAGCCCGTCTACGAGCACATGAAGCTTTACTGCTCCGGCAAAATTTGATCCGCGCCGATGAGACGACTCTCCAAGTGCTCAATGAACCGGGCCGGAAGGCCCAGTCGAAATCATTTATGTGGCTCTATCGATCCGGGCGTTATGACCACAACATCGTGCTTTATGAATATCGAACCTCCAGGGCCGCAGAGCACCCCAAAGAATTCTTAAAAAGATTCGAGGGCTACTTGGTCACAGATGGATATTCCGCCTACGCAGAGCTATCACCCGGGATAATCAATGCCGCTGCTTCGCCCACGCCAGGCGAGGTTTCACCGATGCAATTAAAGCAGCCGGCAATAACAAAAATGCTAAATCGGCTGAGGGGCTCGCTTTCTGCAATAAACTTTTCGAGTTTGAGAAAAGATGGCATGATTTAGACCCCCCCGAAGAACGCCATAAACAGCGTCTTGTCCACAGCAAACCCTTACTGAAGGCTTTTTTTTGGCATGGCTTAAAACAACCGGTGAACTTACCGTACCCAAAAGCCATCTGGCAAACGCAATTAACTACTGCTTAAACCAATGGGATGCTTTAAACACTTTTCTTTTAGATGGTAGAATCCCCCCCATCGATAACAATGCCGCGGAACGCGCGATTAGACCCTTCGTCATCGGCAGAAAGAACTTTTTGTTCTGCAACAGTCCAAACGGGGGGGCCAAGGCCAGTGCCATTACCTATAGTTTGGCGGAGACGGCCAAAGAGAACGGTTTAAAGCCCTACGATTATCTAGAGTATTTACTTGACGAACTGCCGAATGCTGACCTAACCGATCTGGACCGGTTTATGCCGTGGTCGAAAGCCTTGCCCGAGCATTGCCGCACCTCAAAGAAAAATAGCACTCGAATCAATTTCAAGCCTCCACTTAACCGATGGAGGTTTTTTTCTATTTCTTCAGCGAATAGCCTCAAAAGACTATTCTTACGGCTTGACACCGATTATTTTTTTAAGGCACAAACCGGTGTCCTTGGTCAAGGTGTGCTGGTTTTGTCGCTTACTTTTATCTTGCATTTCATTTCACAAGCCTCTTGACTCCCAGTCAGTAGTGCGCTATACTAGATTCGAAAAATGCATAAGAAATTCTTCGGGGCAGGGTGAAACTCCCTACCGGCGGTAAAAGTCCGCGAACGATCAGCAGCCTGATGGCTGCCGAGTTGTTGATTTGGTGAAATTCCAAAACCGACAGTAGAGTCTGGATGAGAGAAGAATGATAGTGAAGTTTCAGCTTTACTTATCAGCAACCTGAGGAATTTCGGGTTGCTTTTTTTCGTGGAATAAATCACGAAGAGAGGGGGGATAGTAATGATCCGAAATTCTATTCAAAAAAAGACACGGTGTTTTTCCACGGGGTCCATGGTGAAGATCAGCATGTTGGCTGCCTTGGGCACTGTATTGATGCTCTTGGATTTTCCGCTGCCGATTTTCCCCCCCGGTTTTTTTGAAATTTGATCTCAGCGATGTACCCGCTGTGATCGGTGCTTTTGCCATGGGCCCCCCCTGGCGGGTGTGGCGGTTGAACTTCTAAAAAAACATCCTCAAGATCATCGTGCGCAGCAACACGGGCGGTGTAGGTGAATTGGCCAACTTTTTGGTGGGAATTGCCTATGTGCTGCCCATTGCTTTGGTACACGAGCGGTGGCCTAATCGCAAAGGAGTTTTTGGGGGGGTTCTGCTCTGGCCACAGTAAGTGGTGCCGTCTTCGCCGGGCTTTTAAACTATTTCATCTTTATTCCCGCCTATGCGGTTGTTCTTGGTTATCCGGTTGACGCTTTCATTGGCATGGCGGCTAAAATCAATTCTGCCGTGGTGGACTTGCGTACTTTAGTTGTCTTTGCCATCGTTCCCTTTAATCTTGTGAAGGGGGTAGCGATCGCAGTCTGTTCATTCTGTTTATTCAAGGCGATGCAGCCATTGTTTAAGACTAAATAGGATTGCTTGATTTTATTTTGGCTGGGACCCCCCCTTTCGGGGGGGTCCTTTTGATTTGCAGGTGATCGAGTGCCGTGCCTCGAAATATGGTACACTATGGAATAAATTGCCGGAGGGAAAGCTATGCCAAGAATCTACGGTAGCAAGGTTATGCTGCGGGAATACCAGGACAGTGATTTTGAACACATGCGGGAGTGGGTCAATGATCCGGATGTGGTGCAGACTTTGTCTGATATTTTTCTGTACCCCCCATTCCGAAAAACAAACCCAAAGTTTTCTAGAAATGGCCATGGGGGGGCTTGATTGGAAAGGTTTTGTCATCGCCAATGCCGAAACAGGTGATTACCTGGGCCAGATTGATTTTGTCAGGCTTGATTTGAAAAACGGATGGGGGGGCGAGCTTGGTTTGGTCATCGGCAAAAAGCAGGAATATGGAAAAGGTTATGGCAGTGAAGCATTGGAATTAATGTGCCGCTTTGGCTTTGATGAACTGCGCCTGAACAGAATAGAACTTTCCTGCTGGTCGTTTAACGATAGGGCTCGCAAGGTCTACGAGCGGGTGGGTTTTCAAACGGAAGGGGGGGTGCGCAGGGCTAAATGGTACCGTGCCGGCCGTTATTTTGATGAGATTTGCTACGGCTTGTTGAAAGATGAGTGGGAAAGCGGTCAATAGTTTGGGCTTTGTTTTATGTGAGAATAGGAGTGGAGGCAAAGTAACATTGAGTGAACACGAGGTACAAATGGAGTTTACAGAAACTCGCCGTGGGGGGGATCTGAACAGACTTGTCAACGAATTGACTATAGAAGAAAAAAAGCGTGCTGGTCTCGGGAGGGGATCAGTGGCACACGGTGGCAATCCCCAGATTGAACATCCCCGCCATCATGGTTGCGGACGGGCCCCCATGGCTTGCGCAAAGAAGAAAGTCTGGGCGAGCTGGGCGTGGGCCGAGGTGTTCCCGCCACCTGTTTTCCCACCGCGGCCACATTAGCGAACTCCTGGGACCCCGGGCTAATTAGCGAAGTGGGGGGGCGGGCGATTGGGCGCGAGGCCTTGCAGGAGGGGGGGTTTCTGTCGTTTTAGGGCCGGGGGGGATTAATATTAAACGTTCACCCCCCCTTTGTGGCAGAAATTTTGAGTATTTTTCTGAAGATCCTCTCTTAAGCGGGGCACTGGCCTCAGCTTGGGTAAAAGGTATCCAATCGGTAGGGGTCGGTGCCTGTTTAAAACATTTCGCTGCCAATAACCAGGAAACATGGCGTATGCTTAACGATTCTATAGTTGATGGGCGCGCACTGCGCGAGGTGTACCTTCTCGCTTTCGAAAAGGCAGTACGCGAGGCAGAACCCTGGACAGTCATGGGCGCCTATAACAAGTTGAACGGTATCTACTGCTGTGAACATCCGGACTTATTGACAGACATTTTACGGCGGGAGTGGGGGGGTTTTGCGGGTGCTGTTCTATCCGATTGGGGGGGGCGGTCAATGATCCGGTGCTGTCAATCAGGGCAGGGCTGGATCTGGAAATGCCCGCTTCTTATGGCGCGAGTGCCGCCCAAATTCGGGCCGATCTAGCGACGGGCCGTTTAACGGAAGCCGCCCTAAACCGGGCGGTGCGCAATGTCTTGGGGCTAATTGCCAAAGGCTCAGGGCAGGATGCTGCCAACTGTGAATACGATTGCAAGGAGCATCATCGGATTGCCCGTAAGGCGGCCGCCCAATCCGCGGTGCTTTTGAAAAACGAAAATGGTATTTTGCCGCTGCATAAAAACCAAAACATTGCCGTTTTGGGGCAATTTGCCCATTACCCTAGGTATCAGGGGACCGGTAGTTCTCAGATAACCCCCCCAACCCAACTGGACACCGTTTTCGATAATCTCACTCAGGAGAGTGTAGAGTTTAGCTATGCGCGGGGTTATGCGCTGGATTCGGACGAGGTCAATGAAGCTTTGCTAGCTGAGGCCTGCCACAGCGCGAAAAACGCGGATGCGGTCGTAATCTTGGCGGCTTAACGCCGCTATATGAATCGGAGGCGTACGATCGCACCCATTTAGAACTACCCCCCCCGGCCCATAATGAATTGATTAAGCGCGCTGCCGAAGAAAACGCTAATGTGGTCGTAGTTTTATCCGGCGGAGCCCCCCCGGTAACCATGCCGTGGCTGGATAAAGTTCAAGCTGTACTGCATACCTACTTAGCAGGTCAGGCCGGCGCAGGTGCGGCGGTGGATATTCTATTTGGCCGGATCAACCCTTCCGGAAAGCTCGCCGAAACTTACCCCCCCAGGCAGCTTGAAGATCATCCCGCAAGCGATTTCTTTGCCTCGGGCCGCCAAATAACGGAATACAGAGAGAGTATTTTCGTTGGCTATCGTTATTATGATGCAGCGCAAAAAGATGTTCTTTTTCCCTTCGGCTTTGGGTTGAGCTACACCGAATTTGAGTATTCTAATTTAACCCTTTCCAGCAAAAAAAATCGACGATACGGAGAAGCTGATCGTGCACTGCACCGTTGAAAACATAGGCACCCGTGCGGGCGCGGAAGTAGTGCAGCTGTATTTAGGTAAAGAAAAATCACCCATCTTCAGGGCCTGCAAAGAATTGAAAGGCTTTACAAAAATCCTACTTCAACCGGGCGAGGCCAAGACGGTGCAATTCAGCCTAGATCATCGTTCCTTCGCTTATTATAATGTAGAGATTAAAGATTGGCATGTGGAAGAAGGCGAATACCACATCAACATCGGCTCATCCGGGCGCAACCTTCCTCTGCGTGACACTGTTTATGTAAAAACCAGTAGGCCTGAAGTTGCGGTGCCCGATTATAAGGCCCGCGCTCCCGTTTACTATAATCTCAAGGGGGAAGCCGGTACGATTGACCGGCCCGCTTTGCGGCAATTTATGGGCGTGATGTGGTATGCGTTGAAAACCCGGGGTTTGATCGCAATTCAACTTTAAAGGATCTGCAGGTGACCGCGGCGGGCAGGATCATCACAGCAGTACTGCGGAGAGAAATGCGTAAGCTCACCGGTGGGCGGGATGAACGCGATCCTCTCCGGCAGATGATGTGGACAATGATGTTGGAGACACCCCCCCTGCGATCCTTCCCTTCACTCAGCGATGGCCGGGTGTCAAACGAGTTTATTTCGGGCCTGTTGGCATGGGCTAACGGACGCCCCCGGGCGGGCAATGAAGTATTGGTTTAACCTCCAATTCTAACTTATTATTGTAAGTCCCGGGCGGCATGATTTGGCAGAGGGGGGGCAAAAAAATCCCGGAGCGGTACTGCTCCGGGATTTTGGGGGGGAAAACGCAGCTTAGAATAGGGAAGAAATGAGTAAGGATAGCTTCAAATCGCTGCTGTTCGCTTTTCTTTGTCTCCTGCGGGGGGGATGTTCTTCTAGCGAAAGATAGGTCTCTGTTAGTCGATTTAGTGGTATCACGTTTTCCAGAATTGGCCGTTTGTTCCGGTCTTGAAGCAAAGTGAAAAGCATTTTAAATCTCCTTTCGGTATGAAGTAAGGAAAACAAAAAGCGCTATTGCCTACGACAATACGCTTGGTGTACTCCTGTGGGGGTTAGCTGCCGGGTTAGGACGCCCAAGTCGCCCCTCTTATCACTAAGATTCACCCCGAAAAATTGGGTCCCCCCCCACTCCCTATACGGTCTTCGGAGATTTCACTTATATACTAACATTGAAAGTAATAATTGTCAACGTTTTTAGTAATCATTCCTATTTCGCAACAGATGGCTTGCCTAACGGTGTTTTGATTGTTTTTTTTATTGTTGCTTTGTGGGGGGGTTTTCCCATGCACAACCGGGCGTAAATTGGGGATCCAGAAGCATGTTCTACCTATGCTTGATTGTTTTTGAAATCTTTTTTTGCAAATGCAGCTGCAGCTGATGCCCGTTCGTTATTCGCCGCGCGAAATCAGACTTAAGGCTGAGTGTTTCCCCCCCACCCACAGCCAGTTTAGAAGCGGCGCCATTTTTGATAGGCTGAATGCAAACGATGGAGAGGTGAAGGGTATGGTACAGGGAAAACAGACATGGGGGGGTCAGCGTTTATTTATCAATCGTGATTTTGGTTTGTTATTTTGGGGCCGGTTAGTTTCTCAAATAGGTGACGGCATTCATTATTTCGCCCTAACCTGGCTGGTTCTTGATTTGACCGGCTCGGGGGCCGCTTTAGGGGGGGCCTTGCTTTTTGCATCGTCTATTCCGGCGGTAATTTTAGCACCCTTCACCGGGGTTCTGGCCGATCTGTGGGATCGTAAGATGATTGTAGTTTCCATGGATGTGCTGCGGGGCCTAATTCTGCTGGGCCTAGCTCTGGTTTTTAAGGCAGGCCATCTATCACTTCCCATCTTATATGGAGCAACCGTGCTATCCTCATTGTGCGGAGTCTTATTCGGGCCGGCCATTTCAGCGACTATTCCGGGCCTGGTTGAGAAAGAGGAGTTAGTGAAGGCCAATTCGCTGAATAATCTTTCTCGGGCAGCGACCATGATTGCCGGGCCTGTTTTAGGTGCTTTCCTGCTTGCAAGCGGTGGTTATTTCGGGGGGGTCTTTTTAATCAACGGCGTGGCTTTTTTTGCTTTCTGCCCTCTCAGAAACGTTTATTCGTTTTCCTGAAGTCATTAAAGAAGAAACTCCTAGGGATCAGGAACTAAGCCAGGGCCGCCGGTTTATGTTCAGCTTAAAGGAAGGATTCACTTATATTTGGCAGAACGGTGGTTTGCGGACTATCATCTTCTTTGCGCTGGCTATCAATTTTCTGGCAGCCCCCCCTTATTCGGCGTGGTGTTTCCCTATTTCGGCAAAGAAATTCTAGGTCTTGCGGCAGAGCAATTCGGCACGGTGCAGGCCGCCATACCGGCGGGTTACCTTGTGGGCACTCTTGCCATGGGCTATCTGACACGCCGATTCGGGAAAGGGGGGGCACTGCTGGCCTGGGGGGGTATCGCGGGCCAGGGCGTTATTTCCATGCTGATTGGCGTCTTTGCCTTACCTTCCATCTACGGTGCGATTAGTTATACCATTATAATGGCATTCTTGCTGATCACAGTCTTTGTCACCGGTATCTTTAACACGTTGGTTAATGTGCCCTTTCAAGTTGTCCTGCAGGAAACGGTCCCCCCCGGAAATTACCGAGGGCGGGTTTACGGCCTACTAGACAGCATGGTGCAGATGCTCGTGCCAATTTCAATGGCTTTTTCCGGTGTTTTGGTGGATAATTTTTCTCCGGCAGGCTTGCTAACGGGCATCGGATTTATCATCCTCGTTCTGGGAGTAGCCATGGGCTCATCCAGAAACATCAAGCAGCTGTATCAAGATGAGGCGGCTGCCTAAAGGAGCATGAATCTTGCAAATTCTGCAGCGTAACTATGGGCTAGGAGATCTGGTAATAATTCCTTTTAAATGCAGTACATGGGCCGCCGGTTTTCTGCTGCTGCAGCGGATCTTGATCGGGCTTATTCCTACCTTTCAGGTTGTAATCACCGCCTCCTTCATTGATGGCGCCATAGCGGTGCATCAGGGGGGGCAGCTGGCTTTATCACAGATCTATCCCAGACTGGCTGTTTTGGTTGCCCTGGTTGCTTATCAAAGGTTGATCGGCAGCGCTCTGGATTTAGCCAATGTTCGGCTGGGAATGGGCTTTCAGGCAAAATTCCGGACCGCTGTCACCCATAAGAGGGTCAATGTGGCCTATGAACACATTGAGAATGCGGAAACGTGGGACCTCATGAACCGGGTCACGGGTGAAGGGGAAAACCAGATTGTACAAGGTTTTAACAGTCTCTTGCTGCTGGCCGGCAGCGTTATCCGCATCGCCGGGCTGCTTTTTCTTTTATTTCACCAGGTCTGGTGGGCCGCCGTAATCATCCTCGTTTTTTTCCGTTCCTCTGTTTGCCCTTGGAATCAAGGGAGGGCGAGCCGCTTATGAAGTAAACCGGGAAGCATCGAAGTTTAAACGGCGGCATGAATATTTAGGCGAGCTTTTATTAAGTAGGGAAGCAGTGGAAGAAAGGACGCTGTTTGGTTTTGGGCCTGCCATAAACGAGCTTTGGCACGAACTGTACGAACAGGCCCGCTTAATGGAATATAGAATCCGGCGTAAATGGTACATACGCATGAAAAGCGGCAGTGTAATCACTGCCCTTACTTCCCTGTTAATCATAGTTGTACTGCTGAATCCTGTTTTGGCCGGCGTTATTTCGGTGGGGGGGATGTTCATCTCTTTAGTTAACGCGGTTTTTGGCCTAGTAGAAATAATGTCCTGGCAGTTTTCCGGCATTACCTATCAGCTGGCCCGCAGTGGGGAATATCTCAAGGACCTGACGAAATTTGCGGCCTTAAAAGAGAGTGCGGGGGCCACCGAACTACCCGCGCCCGAAATACCGGCGTTTTCCACATTGGAATTTAGTAAAGTTAGCTTCTCCTATCCCGGAACGGATAATTTGATTCTGAATGAACTATCTTTGCGGATTGAAGCCGGTGGCCACTATGCTTTTGTCGGTGTGAACGGGGGGGCGGGTAAGACGACGATTATTAAACTGCTTACCGGGTTATATGACAATTATTCAGGTGAGATTCTGCTCAATGGCGTGGAACTGCGACATTATTCCCTAAGCGAACTTAAGTCCTTTTTTTTAATGTTTTGTATCAGGATTTCGGCCGCTATTTCATTTCTTTGGGTGAAAACATTGCCCTCGGTGATGTGCGACGCGGGTTTGACCGAGAGCGAGTCGAGGAAGTGGCGGCACAACTTGCCTTAGAAGATGTAATTGCTAAACTGCCGCGAGGTTTGGCCGCACCCTGGGCCGTATTCAAGCCGCCGGCCAAGATCTTTCGAGCGGTGAATGGCAGCGGGTGGGCATGGCCCGGGCCGTTTATCATCCGGCGCCCTTTAGAATTTTGGATGAACCAACCGCCGCGCTGGATCCCATCGCGGAAAGCCGGCTGTATCAGCAGTTTGAACAGATCAGCCGAGAAAAAACCACTATTTTATTAGCCACCGCCTAGGATCAACAAAATTGGCAGATGAAATTTTTGTAATTGATGGAGGCAAACTGGCGGAAGCGGGCAGTCATGAAGAATTGATGAATAAAGGCGGTTTATATCGGGAGATGTACGAAAGCCAGCGGGGGTGGTACAGTTGAAACGAATTACGCTGTGGCCAATTTTAAGGCGTCTGGCTGTAATTATTTGGGCGGCCGTCCCCCCCGGCTTTGTTATTGTCCATTCAGCGGTAGGCATCATCCACGGATTATTCATTGGGCTTGGCACTTTTGCTTTTCAAAGATTTTTCGATGCGGTCACGGCGGCCGTATCCGCACAGGGGGGGCGGCAGCCGCAGTGTATTGGTCTCTTCTTGTTTTGGCTATCGTTAATATTGGCCGGGAGGTCCTCAACGGCACACATAATTTCTTAACTGATATCCTGCTTGAGAGACTGAACGGGCAACTCAATTTGCGCATTCATGCCAAGGCCGCTCGCATGGAACCCATTGCCTTTGAAACGGGTGAATTTCTGGACGATATCAACAAGGCCAAGGAGGGGCCCAAAACAGCCTAATGCTGATTTTCGTCTTTTCCACTATCTTTACTTTCTACCTTCCATATTTTGCTTTTATGGCAGTCTATTTGTACGCGCTGCAGCCGGTTTTAGCCCTTGCTTTAGTTTTGATCTTTGTGCCTACTGCGGTGACCCAATATGTGCGCAGCACTGTCTTTACGGAACTGGAAGATGAGGCGGCACCGAAAAGGCGGGAATTCGAATACTACGAGCGCTGCCTGGTACACCGAGAATACTTTAAAGAAACGCGGCATTTAGGGGGGGCAGTGGACTTTTTCCGCGATCTTTACTTGAGAGCACTCCGCTCTTTGCAGGTCAAACAGTGGCGGGCACACGGGAAAACCGCCCTTTTGGAGCTGGGCATGAATGTCATATCCCTGGCGGGCTTGGGAGGTGTCCTTTATCTTCTCATCAGTTCACTGCTGGCAGGGGGGGATATTAGTGTCGGTTCCTTCGCTGCGGTTTTTGCGTCGCTCAATCTGATGTTCAGCCTCATGGAGGAGATTTTGGTGCGCCACTTTGGCATGCTCAGCAAGACGATGGGTACTGTACGCAATTTCATTCGTTACCTCGACTTGGAGGAACGGAAGGGCAAGGCAATCGCGGCCGGAGCAGCGAACATTGTGGTTAAAAATGCATCGTTTACTTATCCCGGTGCAAGCAGTCCCAGCCTGAAGCGGATCAACCTAGAAGTGCGCAGAGGTGAGACTTTGGCCATCGTGGGCCAAAATGGAGCGGGAAAATCCACCTTAGTCCGCCTTCTAACGGGAATTTACTTGCCCGATGAAGGGGAGGTTCTAGTACATGGAGTCAGCACTAAAGAGCTAGCCCCCCCGAGGGCCTCTTCCAAGGGGTATCCGCTGTATTTCAAAAGTTTCAGCGCTATCAGATGACTTTGCGGGATAATGTCATGATTGGCGATTTAAACTCCCAATCCACGAAGGACTTTGAGGATGCGGTGGCTAAAGCGGATCTGGACCTTGCGCAAGGGGCTTTTCCGGCGGGGGGAAAACACGATGCTTTCCAGGGAATTTGATGGAGTGGATTTATCCGGGGGGCAGTGGCAGCGGGTGGCGATAGCTCGCGGTTTTTTTTCGCAGCCACAGCTTGATTGTCTTGGATGAACCAACTGCCGCCATTGACCCGTTAGAGGAGACGAGGATTTACAGGCAGTTTGAAGAACTATCTAGAGATAAAACCGCCATTTTAATCACACATCGTTTAGGTTCGACTCGGATGGCGGATCGGATTGTTGTGATGGACGAAGGCGAGATTGTGGCGGTGGGAACTCACGCGGGGGGGTTGATGGAGGCGGGCGGGCTGTACCAAGAGCTGTATGCGGCGCAGGCCCAATGGTATGTTAGTTGAAGACGGGCTTATTGATGAAAAATACAAGATGGGGGGGCTACAGGCAAATCGCCCATGCCCCATCTCATCAAAAACACCGAGCTGCGCTGCTACTCGAAGGACTGCTCGCTAGGCCAGCAGTACCTGGCGCGTTGGCGCATCCGGCCTTCCTGCATCATACGTCCTCCGCCTTTCATGCGGCCCCACGGGCCGGCCGCGGGCCGCATTTTCCCGTCCGCTGCGGGCAGTCCGTATTCCTGTTTTAGCGCCTGAATCTCCGCCCAAAGCTCGGGATGCTGCTGCAAAAGTTCCACGACGCGGTCCCTCAGCGGAACGACCGGCCGGGCCGGTTCAGCCGCCAAGGCCCAGGCAGCCGCGGCGGCCAGTATAATCAGGCCCAGAATTAGGATAGTTCTGAATCGTTTCATTGTCAGCCCTCCTTTCTTATTCAGAGTATAACAAAACAGATTGAAGAAAATTAGAAGATGCTTTGAAGAAAGTCTGTAGATTACTTAGGGCGAGGTGAGCAGATGGCAAAGATCCTGGTTGTGGACGATGAGCAAAAATCAGGAAAATAGTCAAATTGTATTTGGAACGGGCGGGCTTTAGCGTTCATGAAGCGGAAGACGGGCCTCAAGCGTTGGATTTATTCCGCCGGCTCCCTCCCGATCTGGTGATATTGGATTTGATGCTGCCCGGCCTTTCCGGTGAGCAGGTGTGTTCCGCCATTCGCCAGGGCCATGATACTCCGATTATCATGCTCACGGCCAAAGTGGGAGAAGAGGATCGGGTCGCGGGCCTGGAATGCGGAGCGGATGACTATGTATTGAAACCCTTCAGTCCCAAGGAACTCGTGGCACGGGTTAACGCGGTTTTGCGCCGCAGCGGTAGATTACAGCGCCGGCCGCTCGCAAGCGGAGACGGCGAGGTTAAAATCGATCCGGTTCGGCACGAGACGTTAGTCAAAGGACAGGCGGTTGAGCTGACGCCGACCGAATACAGGTTATTGGCTTTGTTTCTCGCCAATCCCGGGACTGTCTTTTCCCGCGGTCAGCTCGCGGAGCAAGTTTTGGGTACCGATTACGACAGTTATGAGGAAACGATCTATGCTCATATTAAGAATTTGCGCAAAAAAAATCAGTGCCCATACTGCGCAGCGTTATATAGACACGGTGTACGGAATAGGTTATAGGTGGCTGGAATAATGTTAGGCAAATTGAGCATTAGACTAACACTGGCGATGTTGTTGGTCAGCGCCTTAACCATCCTGTCCGCCGGACTAATGATTGACAAGGCTATGGATAGGCAGTTTGCCGACTTTATGGAAAAAGACCAGCAGTGGCGGAACCAACTGGTTATTGAAGCGGTGAAGGGCCTTCTCGACCGCGGGGGGGCGATTTAGCCGGCAGAGAGGAACAACTATCGCTTTTGGAAGCGGCAGGTGATGTAGAGATCACCTTTGCGCCCCCCCGGGCAGGCACGGAATGACCGCGGGTGGGCCGGCGGGCCGTGGTGTTATGCACCAGGGCAGGCGTACGAGCGAACGGGTGACTTTACCGATGGGCCGAGGCGCTCGTTGAAGTAGCCCCCCCGCCCTAAGCCGGGAAAAGGCGAAACGCGAGGCTGATTTTCGCCAAGCGGTCAATACCTCCATCGTGGCCGCCGCCTTGCTTTCGGTTGCGGCCGTGTTTCTTGTCAGCGCCGTCCTATCATGGGGGGGCCTGACCAAGCCCGTTCAAAAACTAATCAATTCGGTGCGCTTGGTCGGCCGCGGCGAGCTTGGGGTACGGGCGGAACCGAGTGGCAGTGCTGAGCTGAAATTTTTGGCAAAAGAGTTCAACCTGCTCGCCGCAAATCTACAAAGCCGGGAGAAACAAAGGTTAAAATGGACAAACAATCTCGCGCACGAGCTGCGTACACCGCTTACAAGCGTACAAGCGTACCTGGAGGCGATGGGTGACGGGGGGGTCTTAGAGTTCAATGCCGAAAATCTGGCGCCTGTTTTTGAAGAGACGCGGCGGCTGAACGATCTGCTCGATAATCTGCAGCAATTGGCCCGGCTGGAAATGCCCCCCCTTATTGACCGTCAGGTGGTGGGGCTTCACGACTTAATCTCTACCGAACTTGCCAGCCTAAGAATTTTGGCGGCCGAAAAGCAACTCACCCTGCACTGTGGCGATCTGCCGCAGATCTATGTGGAAGGCAATGAAGAAATGCTGGCAACCGCCGTGCGCAATATTTTGGTTAACGCGATCAAATATACTCCGCCGGAAGGGACGATTACCATCGGTTTAACGAGCAGCCCGGGCTCAGCATCGATCGAAATTAGCGACACCGGGATCGGTATAAAGGACGAGGAACTACCGCACATCTTCGAGCGGTTTTATCGAACCGACCGCTCTCGCTCGCGGGAAACGGGCGGCACCGGAATTGGGCTGGCGGTGGCGGCAGAAATCGTCAAAGGGCATGGGGGCAGAATTGACGTGGCAAGCGAACCGGGAAAAGGCAGCACCTTTACAATCGTACTGCCCGGGATGGTCGGTTAAAGATAATTGTGCAGGGCTGATCAAACGACGGAATCTCCCGCTTTCGGGTCTGCACTGTGATGGTGTATTGGAGGAGAGGAGAAAAATGATTTTAAGGATTAATACAACGGTTGAACAGGAATTGATTGAAATTACGGCCGATGTGCGGCAGGTGGTGGAGGATACGGGCATTCGGGCCGGATTTGCAGTTGTTTATGTGCCCCCACACAACCGCCGGTGTGACGATCAATGAAAACGGCGATCCGGATGTTGCCAGGGACATATTGATGAGTTTCAACAAAAGTTTCCCTGTCATCGATGATTACCTACATTTTGAGGGCAATTCTCATGCCCACATCAAGGCGTCTCTGATGGGGTCTTCTTGCCTAATACCCTTGGAAGATGGCCGTTTGCAGCTCGGCCGCTGGCAGGGTATCTTTTTCTGTGAATTTGATGGCCCCCCCGGCGTCGGACCGCCTTTGTTAAGGTTTATAAATCAAATTGAGAGGTGGTTTTTATGAGATTGCTGATTATGGCCGTGTTGGCCACCGTTTATTTGTTTAAAACCTACGTTGCCCTGCTAAACCACGAACATAGCAAAAGGCCCCTGCCGCGACGCATCAGTGGTATCTATGATCGGGAGCGCTATGCAAAATGGCTGGCCTATTCCACTGAGAAAATAGACTGGACTTGATTCAACAAGCGTTTAACTTGGTCCTATTGCTGATTCTCCTGAGCGGCCCTTTCGCCCGTTTGGAACAATTCGCGGCGGGCCAAACCGAGCATTTGATTCTGCAAACCCTTTTGTTTTTAGGCGTTTATCAGCTAATCGCGATCCTTTTGGGCATCCCCCCCTTCGATTTATATCGTACATTTTCCCTTGAAGAGCGTCACGGGTTTAACCGAACGGCGCCCGCAACCTTTGTGCGGGATCTGGTGTTAAATATCGTTCTTTTGGCAGTCCTGGGCGGAGGGCTTTTGGCCGGTGTCCATGCTTTGTATTTGAAGCTTGCGAATAATCTTTGGATATTTATTTTCGCGGCCTGGGCAGTAGTTGCGGTGGTAATGCTGATGATTTTTGTCTTTTTAAATCGTCTTGTTTTGCGATTGTTCAACAAGTTTACGCCCCCCCTGCCCGAAGGCACTCTTCGGACCCGTATCGAGCAGTTGGCCGCTTCCCTTGGTTTCAACATCAAGTCCATTTCGGTGATGGATGCTTCTCGACGGTCCACAAAATTGAATGCTTTTTTTTAGCGGCATCGGGAAGACAAAAGAAGTGGTGCTTTATGACACGCTTTTGGAAAAGGCATCGGAAGATGAGGTGTTGGCCGTCCTAGCCCACGAACTGGGCCACGCAGTATATAAGGATACGCTGCGCATGGCTTTGTTTCAAATTGCCGCAGTTGGCCTGTATGCGGCGGGTGTGGGCCTGATTCTGCAAAATGCGGCCCTGTTCACCGCCTTTGGCCTATCCGGCGTACACTTTGGTTTTGCCATTGTGCTGTTTACCGTCTTATTCCAACCGGTGCAGCTTGTTCTAAATCTGCCCTTTGTGGCTATGATGCGCAAGGCGGAATACAGGGCTGACCGCTTCGCGGCCAAACACACCAATCGAAGCTGGTTGATTTCTGCCTTGAAGGTGTTATCAAGGGAGAATTTATCCAATCTCAACCCGCATCCCTTGTTTGTGCGCCTGTATTATACCCATCCGCCCATCAATGATCGGATCGCCGCCTTGGAATAAATCTGCGCTAGATGCCCAGCGTTTCCCGTTCCTTATTGTGCCTTGTTCGGATGACCCGTTCTTGCCATCTCTTGCCGCGGTAGACCCAGTAGCCGTACAGGCAGACGATGAGGTTGCTGAAACTCATGGAAAACCAAATTCCTGTAGAACCCCCCCAGGCGGTGAAATGTTTAAAGCACAGAATCATGGGCAGTCTGACAAACCACAGTCTGCCCACCTCCATGGCCATGGAGTATTTTGTATGTCCGGTACCCTGGTACAGTCCTTGGAAAACACTGAACACACCCATAAGCGGCATGGAAAGGGAAATATAAAAAAAGATAGGTGAGCGCCAGATCAATAACGGACGGATCGTCTTTGGCCTGCATGAAAAAGGTGATGATGGGATAATCAAAAGCGACGAGCAGGATGCTGCCCACAACGCCGATGGCGATGGCCAGCGCCAGCGCTTTGCGAAAGGCCTCTTGCACCCGATCCATTCTGCCGGCACCCACATTTTGCCCCCCCACGATTGCGGTTAGGGCAGAGCCCATGCCCATGGCGGGCTGCATGACCAAAGACGTGATGCGGTTTACCATAGCATAAGCCGCGATGGTGGCAGTACCGTAGGAGCCGATGAAACCATTTAAGACGATAAAACCCAGTGAAGCGCCGGATTGGCCGATGGTGGAAGGCAGCCCCCCCACCGCTACAACTTCGCGAATGATTTCCTTGTCAAACTGAAAGCCACGGAAACCGGGCCGCACCCGGTTTTTCTTACCGAAAAGCAGCATTATGCCCACAACTGCCAAAAGAGCCCTCGAGGCGAGTGTGGCCCAGGCGGCGCCGGCTATGCCCCCCCAGTTAAAGGTAAAAATGAAGATGGGGGGGTCCAAAATAATATTGATTACCGCTGAGATGCCGCTTAAGATCATGGGGGGGTGATTGTATCACCCTGAGCATGCATAATGGAGTTAATATTAAAGAACAGAAACATAAAGGGGGGGAGATCTAGAAAGGTTATTCGGAGATATGTGCCGCCCAAACTGTGCAGATCGCCTGTGGCACCCATCAGCTTGAGAATAAAAGGGCTTAGTAAAAAGCCCGCGGCAGTAAAGATGATTGAACTTAAAAGGGTGACCGCGATGATCTGGCTGGCGTATTCCTTAGCGCCCCGCAGGTTGTCGGCACCGATTAGTTGGGATAATAGGGACGTGCCGGCGATGGAAAGGCCAATACCCAGGGAGATGAATAAAAAGTTGACCGGCCAGACAAAGGCGGTGGCTGCAAAATGCACGGAGGATAGTTTGCTTACCCAGATCCCGTCCACCAGATTATAAAGTGTTTGAATCAGGCTGTTGATAATAATGGGGGGGACAGATAGGGTTATGAGCACCCGGTAGAGGTTTCGCTGCAGAATAAATTCTGTTTTATTATGTTTGGCCACCGTTTCCACCCCCCCAAAATCATTTTTCGAAACAAATGCAGTATTTAGTATTATATCACTTTTGGGCGGAAAACAACATGGCCTAAGTGTGTAAAAAAATCGCCCCCCCGAATCATAAACGGTTCGGGGCGTTTGGCTAGATCCTTAATGCTGCAGCTGCAGCCGTTTTTCCACCTCCGCTAAAACTTGTTGGGCCGAAAGCCCCCCCGCGGCCTCTATTACCGGTGTGCGTGAGGTCGTGGCGGCATCGCCCAGCGGGTTTGTATCCATGCCGCTGACGATGAAGAGCGACGCCTGTTGCGGACTCTCGCTTAGGCCGATTGTCTTAAAGCCATTTTCCTCTAGATAGGATCGGATATTGCTCAGCCCGTCTTCAATTGCAATCTTTTTTTGCATCATGAACCTCCTCGTACTTTTGTCATCAAGCGATCAAGTGTGAGACCCATCAAACCCAAGAGCAGAATAAAACCGAGCAGAGTACCCAAGGTAGTACGAAAAAAAAGGTGTGAGGCCGAATAGAAAAGCCAAAACGGCATCAACAACTCCGCGTCCGAAAGCGATGCCCGTTGGCCGCAGGAGTGCTGACATTTTGGGCGCGGCCGCGGTGTTTACCGCAGCAGCAGCAAGAGCGAAAAGAAAAACTTTCCACCAGGCATTGCTGTCAAAAAGTGTCAGCATAAGCAGTGATATCGGGAAAACTAACGTGTATTCGAATGCAAAACGCCCCCCCACACCCCCCCGCATTTGCTTCCCCCCCCGCTTTATTTTGTGCCCAATCAACGGAAAAATACTTGTTGACAGATGGGGAAATGTGTAATATAGTAATAGTGCACTAGGTGACTAGTGCACTATGCAGAGGGAGGAAGTGACAGCATTTGCAGATGGATTTTAATACTTCGGTCCCCATTTATTTGCAGATTATTACCGCATTTAAGCGCCGCATCGCCACGGGCAGCCTGGGGGGGCCCGGGGGGGATAGGCTGCCGTCCCAGCGGGACTTAGCCATTGACTTAAAAGTCAATGCCAATACGGTGCAGAGGGCTTATCGAGAAATGGAGAATCTGGGGGGGCTGGTGGAGACACTGCGGGGGGGCAGGGCACTTTCGTCTGCTCACGAGAAGATCTAAGGAATGAGATTCGGGGGGGAGATGTTGTCCCAATTGGTAAGGGATTTTGTCCGGGCCATGCACTCCCTGGGCTGCAGCGAAAAAACCGCGGTTGAGTTAGTTCAGAAACGATTCGGCGAGGTGAATGAAGATGATTGAAAGCAAATATGCACTGACAATCAGTAATCTGAAGAAGAAGTATCCCGGGACTGAGGCATTGAAGGGCATCGATCTTCAGCTCCCAATGGGGGAAATCTGTGGTTTATTGGGCCCCCCCAACGGGAGCGGAAAATCCACGCTTTTAAAATGCGTGGTCGGCCTTGTCCGACCCGATCAAGGAGATATCAAGATAATGGGGCAAAAACCTTCTCGGCACACCAAGGGGCTGATTGCCTTTATGCCTGAAATTGATCATCTCTACCGTTGGATGACAGTGCGGGGTGTTCTGGATTTTACTTCTGCCTTTTATCAAGATTGGGAAGAAGCACGCATTTCTGAGCTGGTTAAATTCATGCGCTTGGACCCCCCCAATAAAAAGGTGAGTTCACTTTCAAAGGGCATGCGCGCCCGCCTAAAATTGATCCTTGCTCTGGCGCGCCGGGCACCTTTGATTCTTTTGGATGAGCCCTTCAGCGGAATTGATCCTTCATCGCGGGATCGGATTGTAGAAGGCATTGTCCGCCAATTTAAGCAGGAAGAGCAGACAATGGTAATCTCCACCCACGCTGTGGGCGATACGGAGCAGCTGTTCGATTCCGTCATCTTTTGGATGAAGGGACGGTTAATTTACAGGGCAACGCCGAGGATTTGCGCACAGAGCACAGCAAGTCCATCAACGAGCTGTTTAAGGAGGTTTTCGCCTGATGAAGCGGTTTTGGCGTCTTTTAAAAAAAGGATTTGGAAGCAATGCGTTGGCCGGTTGGAATTTTCGCCGGTGTAACGGCCGGGATCATGGTTTTTGTTCGCTTTAGAGTTTCACATGGTTTATCTTTGGAGGTCGTGCCCGCACTAACCGTGGCACTGCCCTGGGTGTGCTGCCCTTTGGCTGCTGTGGCAGAGCCTGCAGAGCCTGCGTATGGAGTGGCGGGAGGATACTGTCTATACGCTGCTTAGCCTGCCCGTGCCCGGCTGGTGGATTACCCTTTCTAAACTAGTGCGGGTTTGGATTGAGTATACGCTGATCGTGGCGGTTGTGGCCACTGGCAATTTACTGCTCTTTTCTGATGTGGTGAGGCTGTTTTTGGGTGATGTTTCGGTTACCGCTCTGGGTAGGATTTTATTTCTTTTCTACCTGTCCAGCCTAGCGATTATCGCCGTTTTCGTTACCATTATTCAGCTTGTTTTTGTCGTGAGTAAGCTGGTAGGCCGCGCCCAAGGGCTTGTGGCCCTGTGGGCCGGAATTTTAGCCCTGTGGACAACGGGTGCGATCAGCAGGCTGTTGGAGCCCCCCCTTTTCCGTTGGGTGCCGCCTATTTCTGTCGACAGGCTGTTTCGGTTGGGCGAACTGGGGCGCGTCCCCCCATGGATGTGTCTTTCTCGCCGAGGGTGGAAGTCTGGCTGGCGGTGCTGGGACTATTTGTTTTAACCGCCTATTTGTTGGAACACTACGTGGAAATTGACGGGTAGGGGGGGAAGAAAATGAAAATTCGCAGAATCACGGTTATTGTTTTGGTAGTCCTCAGCTTATTGATGGTCAGCGATGTTCGCTACAATATCCTTTCCGGGCTGGGAAATGTGCGGCGGGCACCCATCCAATACCAAATCGGCGCGGGGGGGAGCATGAGCCCACCTGGACCGGATCACATGAATTTAGGCTGCCTAAGGGCAACTTAACCGCCATAAACGTTGAAAATCAATTCGGTACCATGAGCATTCGCAGGGCGGATCACGAGGAAATAATTGTTATTGCCACCGTTAAAGCGTTTGACCCTTCGGTGGAAAAGGCGGAAAAACATTCAGGGCTGGGAGCCTCGGGAACAGATCCGCGGTTCGGAGGTATTTTACGAATGGCTTGCTCCCGTTTCTGAAAGGAAGGATATACAGACCGATTTCACGATTGAAGTTCCCCCCCGGGGTATGTCCGTCCGATTGGAACAGGATTTTGGTACGATAGAGGCTTTGGGCCTCAGCGGAAACATGGAAATTGACGCGGATTTTTCCACCGTTCTTGTACAGGATTTTGTGGGCTATTTAAGAATAAAAAGCAGTTATTCCACAACAAACTTGCGGAATATACAGGGGCCGCTCACCGTTGACGACTCTTTTTCTACACTAGTGGCCTCTTTAGTTAAGGACGATGCCGGTTACAATTTCGACATTGATCTTAGTTTCGGCACTCTGCGCGGCAATGTTCCTTACAATTTGAAGGAAAAGAGATGCATGATCTGAAGGCCAAGGGCAGCTGGGGGGGCCCTGGCGTTCATCCCGTTAAAATCAGTTCCAGTTTTGGTACCGTTGACCTGAGTCTCATCGATTAAATGGTAAAAAGGCCGCCCCCCCCGCTGTGCAGGACGGCCTTTTTTTTATGATGCTAGCTTAAATAGCCTAGTTTCTTTAGTTTATCCAGCGCAGTTTCAAGATCCTCCGGTGCTACCAAAATTACAGGCCCGGTGCAGCCCATGCCCGCTTCAGCGTAGATCTTCTCTTTCCAGAGGGCCTCAGTGGCATCTTCAATTTCCAAGACATCAATTCCGGTAATTTCTTGATCTACCGGTTTAGCCGGGGGTTTTTCAACGCTCGATTCAGCCGGTGCAGTGAACCCCCCCGCTTTCTCCAGCTCTTCTGCAACCAGCTCGGGAAGCTTGGCTTTTGCTGCTTCGCCCGCGAACTGCACCGCATTGGCAATTACCGGTGCCCCCAGAGGCTCTGGAGACGATGCAGACTATGTCGCGGTAACCTTCTCCTACGCCCGGGCCGTAGCCGTAACCGATACTTTCGTAATTGCCGCCCGTACTGAGCGCGGAGAGCATTTTCACTAAAATGTTGCCCGTCAAGGAGTCTGTCACTAACACGTCGCAGGCGCCTGTTAAGGCATCGTTGCCCCCGCATAATGGCCTGCTCGGAGCGGCCCGATTTAGCCCAATTGATGGCATAGCCCTTTGCGGCCAGCTCCTTGAGGGCCCTTTCGGTGGTCAGGGCCCCGTCTACGTTGAGGATTCCAACGGATGGTTCAGCGCTGCCCAGAGCCTTGGCAACAGCAATACCCAGAATCGCGTTTTTATACATGGCATCTGTGCGGTTGCTCGCGGACATGCCCGTTGTAGAGGCAATCAAAGTCTCTTTGCCGGTGGCGGGGGCCAGCACGCGCCCGATCGTTGTTACGCCCAGGGGGAAGTTGTAGTGCATCGTGACGCAGGCGTCTATCTCGCCTGATTTTAAAAGCTTTTCCATCGCCCGCTGCTGCTCTTCTGCACTGTTTGCTTCCACCGTCGGCAGGTTGGTGCTGCCCTTGGGCCCAATAGCCACAACTCGCAAGTTCTTGTGGCGTTGTTGCGCCAATTCGGCGCCGCGCACAACTTCCTCCACGCCGTGTTCACTCCCCCCCAGTAGGGTGACCCCCCCTACTGAAATCACTTCTTCCGGCACCGCGGTGCGTGTTTGCTCACCGCCGGGGTTGGCTTCCATAATAAAGGAGATGCCGTCAAAAAGGTTGGTCAGGCGGGCCAAGAACAGGCTGCCCTTGCCAACGATCATGCTGCGTTTCATTTTTCCTTCCAGAATTCCCTTGCGGGCAAAACCCATATAGGGCACACCGGAGGGATATGGCCCTGGGTGGGGGCCCAGCCTGTAAGGCCGTGTTTTGCCACGAAATCATTAAGCTCAGCCCGTTCTAAAACGCCCTGCCTGACACCGAGCGCGGCGATCATGCGGTAGTTGGCGAGCGGTACATCGCCTGCCCCCCCGGCAGGTACCGTGATTTCCGGGTTTTGCATCTCAACACTGTATTTATCAATATCGGTGATGGAAAGCCCGATTCTATCCAGCGGCTCCGTAACCAGCGCTGTTGTTACCGCCTGGGGGGGCGAGGATCCGGTGCCGACGCGGTGGCGTCCGATGGCATCGGTGCGCAGGATAGGGCTTGCCCCGTCATCTTCGCTGATTAATACTGCGAAGGCGCCTAAGAGGTCTTCCAGCACCGGGACCTCTTTTTTTTGATGTGATCGCGCGAATTCATGCCCAATTTGGCCACGGCGCCGCCGCCTAAAACTACCACGTTCTTGTAGATCCCCCGCTTTAACCAGGGCAATGGCGTTGACTATCCCGTGTGCGGGGGGGCCTGCGCAGAAAGATCTGGTGTCTGAACCGGTGGCATTAATGCAGCCCGCCACCTCGCCAATTGCTTTAGCAAAGTTGCCTCCGCCGCGTTGGTTCATATCGCCTGCCGCTTCCTCAGATGTTTCGATAATATAATCTACCAGGGCCGGTTCAAGTTCGTTGTTCCACAACAGGTGCCTCAGGGCTAAAACACCGCTGGCCTTGGCCGCCAGGTTTTCGAACATCACATCCGCTTTAAGGTTTAGATCATGTTCGTGGGCCCGTTTTACGCAGCCCACCACTTGGCCACCATGTTCCAGCGGGATCGCTGTTCGATTTTCTAAAAGGGTGTTGATCTGATCCGCAGTGGCTGTTTTCTGCAAGATAGCCAGATCGTCCTGAGTAAAAAGAGGATGATTGCTCAAAACAGAGCTGATCTCTTGCGCGAAAGACTCTTCTAGCATGACTAAATCAAAGGAATCGGAGATCTTCATCATGGCGATGAATTCGTTTTGGGGGGGAAAGATCTCACCAAATCTGCCTTGTCTATCCGGTGTGAGCGGGTTTTCATACCAGGGCTGGGGGGGTTTGTGCCAGCTCTTCCGGGGGGGTTATCCTGCCTATATAAACCTGGTTGGGGGGGCATACGCCAAGACATCTTCATAGGGCCGCAAGGCTGCCTTAACCTGTGTTAACAAAGGGGGGGAATCGGGGGGGTTTTTGGCCCTCTCCATCGTTAGCGTTGTTCCGTGCGAAAGCACCATATCGGGTGCATGGATCAAGCAGTAGCTTGTTGCTTTAACTACTGGGTTGGTCAATAAACACACCTCCAAAGGGAAGAGAAGGACTCGGGCCGTGGCCGAAGTCCGTCTCTTCGTTTAAGCTTCAAATATCGTTTGTTCGGTGACAGGCTTGGTAAGAGACATGAGCGCCTGTTCCACCAACCGTTTGCGTAGGGCGAACTCTTCCACCGCGCTCAGCTTGGGGGGGTTCCCCCCCAATGGGTAGGGAATGGCCACCGCAGGCACAATCCGATTCGCACCCACCGTCAGGGAAATTGGTGTCACGGTACACACATGCACAACCGGAATGCCCGTCCGTTCAATTTCTTTGACCATCGTTGCGCCGCAACGAGTACAGGTCCCTCAGGTACTGGTGAGAATGACAGCCTGAACACCGTCATTGACCAGTTCCCCGGCAATTTCCGCAGCAAATTTCTTCGCATTGGCCACCGACGTTCCATTGCCTACCGTGGAGTAAAAGTAAGGGTGCAGTTTGGCAATCTTGCCTTCGCTCTCCAAGGCGCGCAGGGCGTCAACGGGAACGACCCGATCAGGTGCTGCGTTGGCATAGGTTGGGTCATAACCGCCGTGGGCGGTCTCGAAAGCGTCGGGGGCGAGCTTGTCTAGGCCCCCCCTATGGAGTATTTTCCATAGTGTGAGGCGCTTGACGCTTCAATCCGATCGGGGTTGCCCTTGGGTACGATTCCGCCGCTAGTGACTAAAGCAACGGTGATCGCACTTAAATCGGCCAAGGCTGCGGCCGGTTCTACCCGATCGAAATGGGGGAATGGGGTATTCCGTTTCGAATTCTTCACCCCCCCGAAGTTTTTGCAGAAGCATATCAATGGCCCTTTCGGAGCCGCGTTTTTCCACAAAAACATTTTGGCGGATGCCGCGGCTGATGTAGCCTTCTTCGCCGGGGCTGCCAACCGATTCGCCATTGGCCAATTTGCCCGCGAGTTTAGCCATGGCGGGCAGGGCGGTGCGCATGCCAGCGGCAGAATCCGTTGTTTCTACGATATACAGATATTGGCGGTAGCTTTCTACGCCGGGGGGGTTTTCCCGATACATGGCCGACACAGCGGGGGGATGCCCATTTCTGCGGCAATCTTGCCCACCGTTCCGCAAGCCATGCCGTAGCGGCCCGCATTAAAGGCAGGCCCGGCTACCACCGTATCGGGCGCGAATTCTGCCAGCATTTCTCGCACCGCGGCGCTGGCCTGTTCTAGATTCTCGTTAAAATAGTCATCGCCGCAGAAGATGGTGCCTACCACTTTGCAGTTCTTAGGCAGCAACTGCTGTAGGCCCACACCCGGACCCCCCCTAGGAACATCAAAACTTGCGGGAGGGACGTTGGCCTTGTCTTCGCCGCCCATTTGTCCAAAAACTGATTCAGATAGACGACTATCCGTTTTGTTTCCAAGTTTCTACACCTCAATCCGTTTGGCGGTAAGTGGCGACCTCCTTGATGATATCATCAACTTCCAGGACCATTTCCATCATGCTCACTTGCTCGTCCCAGACGTCTTCGGGAATAATTTCTTTAAGTTCGAAAATATGGTATACGGGAAGTCCTAACTGGACTCCTGTCAATGGACCGGCAAAGGTAGGATCTCCGCTCGTAACAGTTTCGGCTGCCAGGCCCGAAGCTTCTGCCTCGGCACCGCCTAATACTACTACAACCGTTTCCTTACCGTATTTTCTACCAACTCCAGTACTCGAGTTTGGTTTTCCATGTCCATTGCACCGGCTGCTGTTCAAACAAAGCACTCGGTGGTGGAAAAGACTACTGTGGCCCCCCCGGCTTTTTAATACATTCTTCAATGGCCGGTCCCGGAATGCCGTCCCGGTCTCCGATAACGGCAACATTTTTGCCTTTCAGATCAATCATGACCGAGTCCTCCTCTTTTTATATTTTTGCTTTAGTATTCGCGGGCGGTTAGTTTGTTAAAGCCAAGTTCGTTCGTTGCCCCCCCGATAATTGCCTGCAGTTCAACGGTGATGGTGCCATCCGCTCCGCGTCCTCCTTTGAAGCCACCGGCGATGATCTCCACCGGTTCTAGGCTGCCCAGTACCTTCTCCAACGGCGGCAGCGTGATTAGGGCATTGGCATTACCCCCGCTTACTATGGCATCCGCCAGCGGGCTGCCGTCTGCCAGGGACTGGGACGTCCCATCCTGCCCGGCGAATTCGTCCGTGAGCAGAACAGTCTTAATACCCTTTGCCTCGATTTTGGCGCAGTTCATCATCAAGTCCGTATCAGGATTGCCGAAGCCTTCCTCCGAAATAATCACGCCGTCTACACCCAAGGATTCTGCCAGTTTGGCGGTGAGATCCGAAGAGCGCTGTTTGTCCAAAAGGGTTACGTTTTCATTGGTGATTATACAACCCACAAAACAAAGATCTTTTCCATGCCGTTTGAACAGATCATGAATAACGGGATTATTCAAATGATGATAAGTGGTGTTCTTATCGCAGGCCGAAACACAGTTGCCGCTGACAATCGCCCCGTCCATTACCTCAGTGGGGGGGTGCATTAGGGTCGGTACAATGTTCTTGACATCCACACCGTAGAAATAGGTATCATGGAGCAGCCCCTGGCTCTGCAGCATGTACACATAGGCAACCTTTGGTAAATCGGTATATTTTTTTTGTGATGCTCCGCGATGGGTAGGATTTCATAGGTTATGACCTCATCGGGAGTTAATGAGCGAGCCGTTTGGCCCAAGTAGTTGGCGGCCCGCAGGCCCATGCGCCGCAGTGTTTCTTCATGCTGGTGGGGCGTTATTCCTTCAGCCGGTTCAGCACAAATAACCAGATTATGCAGCTTGGAGAAGGGAGAATAGTCCGCACCGGGGCCGGACATATCGATGATCCCTTCCTGATAGCCAACGATTCTGCCGGTGGTGACCACCGCAACACCTTTGAGGGCATGAGTGGTTCCGGCACCCGCCGTGAACATTTTGCTCACCATGCCGGGGAAGATACCGCCTTCAAGATCCGGTTTAACCCTTGGTTCGATTACATCTTTCACAGGCATAATGCGCACCGATTCACCCGGATGGGCAAGTTCAAGCCGGACGGAGGCCAAGTGCTCATCCTCGAGCAGCAGTTCTTGCAGCTCAGTCCGGTTGACGAAGAGTGTCGCGTCCTTTACTTCTGTTTTGGACCCGAATTGTAAATCATTAATGAAAATATTACCAACCTTGAGATCCACACACCCACCTCCTTTAACCGAGTAATTCCAGGATTTTGTTCTCCACATCCTGGGCTCCAAATTCGCCGCTCAGCTCGTCCTTTTCTCTCCGTCGCGGTAAAAAGCAATAACGGGCAAGGACATTACCCCCCCTTGGGCAATTGCCAAGCGCATGGCTTTCGAGGTGTCCAGAGAATAGAAAGTCATTTTATCTCCATATTTTTCGGCCAGTGCCTCTACCGCAGGCATCAGCTCCAGGCATGGTTT
>JMBV01000120.1_pt1 | contig 29722 bp, 53 predicted proteins | sample 616531 | NCBI WGS metagenome assembly JMBV01 (sample SAMN02727904, study PRJNA239997) | anaerobic digester metagenome | biome: anaerobic digester; isolation source: mesophilic anaerobic digester inoculated with municipal waste water sludge... | place: Germany: Bielefeld University, CeBiTec ...
CAATACATAAAAATCATCCCCCCCTTATTCATTTACTAAAATTATTGCCATGATATTATATTTTATTCAAAGGGTTGATTTTTTTGTGCTTGGCAAGGTTTGAACTTTTTAAAATATATTTCCCGTATATACATTGTTAAGATATTTTTTTTGCCATATCTCTAGCTGCAAAAACAGTTTCTACTTTAGTTTCTGGATTATCCATTTTATAAGCGGGAAAATATCTACTTAAATGAAGTGGTATATCTTTATCTATTGATGCTATAGTCTTTGCAATGGTTTCTATTTCTTCTAGAGTAGTATTTTTTTCCTTCAATAAGTAAAGTAGTTACTTCTACATGGGTTGATTTAACACTTCTTTCAATGGTTTTTAAAACTGGTGAAAGTCTCCCTTTACAAATATCCTTATAAAAATCATTAGACAGGGATTTTAAATCTATGTTCATCCCATCTATATATGGAAGTAATTCTTCTAGAGGCTCTGGATTTATAAAGCCATTGGTAACTAGGACATTTACTAATCCTTCTTTTTTTTAGCTAATTTAGATAAATGCAATACATATTCGTACCATATGGAAGGCTCATTATAGGTATAGGCAATTCCTATGGACTCTTTAGCTTTAGCTAAAGTCAATATATCTCTATCAGAGATTTCTATAGATAAGGGTTCTCCATGGGCTATTTGCCAATTTTGGCAAAATGAACAAGATAGATTACATCCAAAGGATCCTATGGAAAATATCCTCTTACCAGGATAAAAGTGAAATAATGGTTTTTTTCTCTATTCTATCATAGGCATAGGAAGTAATCTTTCCATAATTTAAGGAGTATAGACTGCCATCAATATTCTTTCTAACTCCACATTTTCCAACTTCTCCTAATGGGATTTTACAATAATGAGGACATAGTTGACAATTCACTTCTTTATCCTTTAAATTTTCGTAATACATGGCTTCCTTCATCATTTCACCATCCTTATTATACATGCCTTATAACTTTAAATCTTTCCATGGAATAATCTTCATCTTCTTCAATATTTGCCTTTTGTAAAGCTATAGCAACTTGCTCTTCTACAGTATCTATACCTTGAATATTAGGAAGTAATAGTCCTTGTCTATATCCTTTTTTTGACTATAACTCCATAGTTATATACATCTAATTCTTCTAAGGAAGATATAGGTTCTGGCTTTGATAATACGTCTACAGAATATACTATTTTATCTAATTCATGTTTTTCTACTCTAGGAAACCTGGGATCCTGACTACTTGCACTTACTGCATTTATAATGATCTCCATGGCTATATTATCTTGCCTTGGTTCTGTCGTTCCTATACATCCCCCCCTAAGATTTCCATCTTTATATAATGTTACAAATACTGCCTTTTTTTTCTTCTAACATTTCCTTTGGTAATCCCTCTGGAATTAGTATATATTCTCCATTTTCAACATAGTATTCAACACTCTTTCTTGCCAGTTTTACATATGGATCCTCATTTTTTTCTAATACTTTCTATTTTTTTTATAGATTTTTCTTTAATTCTTCCTAAAATTTTCCTCTTAGAAATTTTACCTACCACCTTTAATTTAGCAGTGGCATATCCTACACCATAGGGACCTTCATAGGAATATACTTTAGATTCTAAATCTAAACCATCTAGTGTTCCAGCCATAATCATTAAAGATCTTAGTCCACATTCTCCTGCTCTTTCTGCCAAATTTAAATCAAAATCTATAATAGATTCCATATTGGCTTCTTCTAATATTTCTACTATTTTTTTTCATCAAACTCTTTACCATAAGGTGAATAGGAATAGGGGGCCATCATTGGAAAGTTTGTGGGACAAATCACCACTAGCAATAACTACTACATTTTCATTGGAGAATTCTACTGTTTTTTTGTATTGCCATTCCAAATTTATACAGTTCAATAGGAGATAATAATCCGTAGGTAATGTGGATAAGTTTAAAGTTTTTATATACTTTATCCACAAAGTATAAAGGTACTAACACTCCATGATCAAGTTTTTGGGATACATTATAATTTTCACTTAAATATTTGTCTATTTCTGCTATAATTATGTTTTCTTTATTGGCATTTTCAATAATAACATCTACCATTTCTATATTATTTTCAAATTCCAAACTTAATTCTTTAAATCCAAAGCTTCCAAAATCCCCCCCTTTAGCTTCTTTTCTACTGAAATGGCTACTGCATCTGAAAATACAGGGCCATGGGGGGGAGTTATAACTATTATTGTATCTGGAGAGTTTTCTTTTATATCATCACTTAAAGCTTTGACACCTTCTATGGTCTTTATGGCTTTTAATTCTTCTCCTCTACCTATTTCTGGCAATATAATAGGTGGATGTGGATATAAATATGAGGCTAATATCTTACCCATAAATCTTTCTCCTTTCAAAATAAGATTATAAAAAGATTATAAAAAAAACAGATAAGTGACCCTATCTGTTCTTAGTTGTTATATTATTCTTCCTCTTCTTCTTCTTCAGATACCAGTGGAACTTCCACATCAATGTCTTCATCTGAAGCTGCTAATTCTTCTTCTGCTTCTTCATCATAAGATGGTTCAGATAAAGTACATACTACTGAATCTAAATCTGTTAGCATTGCAATTTTATCATTACTTGCAATATCTAAATCTTTAACTAATACTGGTGTTGAGAAATCAATATCAATTACATCTACTTCTGCTACAGATGGAATATCTGCTGGTAAACATTCTATTTCAACTTCAGCAATTAATTGTGTTAAAACTGATGGTTGAAGTTTAATATTATCCCTGTTGATTAAATTAATTGGAATAAACATTTTTATTGTTTCATCCGCACTTAATTTTTGGAAATCAATGTGAAAATATTGGTTTTTTTACAGGATGTTTTTGAAGTTCTTTAATAATTACTGGATATGTTTCTCCATCTAATTGTAAATCAATTATTGAAGTTGTACCTGCCAATCTATAAACTCTTAAAAATTCAGCACTATCAACTTGAATATGTTTTGTTTCTTCTCCTCTACTATAGATTACACCAGGGATTAATTTTTCTACTCTTAATTTATTAGCTTGATTACTTCCAACACCTGATCTATTTTGTACATTCATCTTCAGTGATGCCATATTCTTACCCCCTATTCATTTTCATATATAGTATATATACCATATTTTGCTCTTTTATGCAAATAAAGCTGCATTATAGTATGACTTGCAATATTAGCAATAATACTACTCCAGGCACTCCTAAAAACCCAACTATTATTGCATTTAAAGGATTGATTACTATGGATACTCCTAATATCCCTCCCACTAGATTAAATAGAAAGAGAATTACCCCCCTCCTATAAGACCATTTATTAACAGCTTAATTAAAATCCTTATGGGAATTACTAATATCATACCTATTATATAAAGTAATATAAGACCTAATAAATATCCTAAGACATTACCAAATGCCATATTAACCCTCCTAATAATACTATTATACTATAAATATAGGACAGGGTACAAAGAAATATTACATATTTTTTCTTTTACTTTTTTTTAGTAAATAGGTATATTTTCTTCTGGAAGCTTCAATATCATATATGGCAAAATCAACTAAATCAGGATCCGTTGCATGATTAAAATATTCTTCTTTAGCAAGCCATTCCCTATGGGCTTCCTTTACAGAATTTAGCATTTCCTCTTCCTCTATATTATTTTTGTTCCTTTTGATAAGATATTTAAATAGTTTCTTTATATTTGTTTTCAAAATATACACCTCCAGCTCTTTGTCTAAATCATTGACAAAAATACTAAAGGTTATACATATTAATGTTGATGACCAAATAATACTAAACTTATTGCCATAACCATCATCCCTGCAATTGCACCATAAACAGAAATATGATGATCTTCATATTTCTGAGATGTAGGTAATAATTCGTCTAAGGATACAAATATCATAATTCCAGCAATAATTGAAAAAAAGTATACCAAATAAAGTATCGTTAAAGAAACTAGATAATAGTAGATATCCTATAACTGCCCCCCCTAAGGGTTGGCATAATCCTACAGCTAAAGTATATAAAAATGCTTTCTTTTTACTTTTAGTTGAATAATATATAGGCACTGATATTGCTATACTAAGAGGTATATTGTGCATTATAACTGCAGCTGCTATGGGTATTGCCACAGTTATATCCTTTAATCCTGCAGTAAATATAGCTAAGCCTTCAGGTAAATTGTGTATAGCTATGGCTATTGCAGACATGATACCTAATTTTGATAGATGTTCTTCATTATGATGCTCTCCATGATTTTCATCTCCATGATCATGACCATGTACATCACCGCCAAATCGATGAACTAGTTTTTCTAATAAAGCTGTAATTATCATACCACCAAAAAAAAGCAATAAGAGCTATATTATGCCCTTTTTCATGTCCCATATATTCTTCTATTAATGATATCCCTTCAGGTAAAATTGCCATAAAGGATACATATATCATTATTCCTGCTGAAAAACTTAGGGACAATGCTAAAAATCTTTTATTAGTTTCCTTGACAAAAAAAAGATAGTAAACCACCTATTCCCATGGACAAACCTACTATTAAGGTTAAAGCAAAGGATAATGCTATATTTGATATTTCCATAAAATCACCACCATTCTAAATCTACCCCCTATATTAGAAAATAACACATATTTTAAAAACAATATCTTATATTTTACTCCTTTAGTTGCAAAAAAATAAAGTATTTACTGTGACTTTAGTGATATAATTAAATTAAAGATAAATTTAGGTAAAGGAGCTGAGTATATGACTATTAACTATGTATGTAATGAGTGCGGTAAAAGATATTCACCCTATGATTTCCCTTATATTTGCTCTTGTGGTGGTATGTTAAATTTAGAAGATTTTCCCAGGGAGTTTTCCATGGATAAAATCCTAAAAAAATGAATGGAGCTTATTTAGATATTTAAAAGTATTGCCCTTTGAAGAAGAAAATATTCTATGGAAGGATGTTACTATGGGGGGGAAGGCCTTACGGCTTTAATTCCATTGGATAAAAACAATCCTGATATATTGGTGAAAATGGATTATATGATGCCTACTTTATCCTTTAAAGATAGGGGAGCTGCTGTTTTAGTGGCTAAGGCTAAGGAATTTGGTGCAAAAAAAAGGTCATACAAGATAGTAGTGGAAATGCTGGTAATTCAATAGCTGCCTATGCAAATAGAGTAGGTATTGAATGTGATATATATGTTCCTGAAGGGACATCTCCTAAAAAAAATTACTATGATAGAATCCCATGGTGCAAAGGTACATATAATTCCTGGTACTAGGGAGGATACTGCAAAAGCAGCTTTAAAAGCTGTGGAAAATAGAGAAGGTTTCTATGCTAGCCATGTATATAATCCTTATTTTTATGAAGGAACTAAAACCTATGTATATGAAATCTTTGAACAATTAAATGGCAATATGGTGGATACATTAGTAATTCCCGTAGGCAATGGTACATTATTATTAGGAGCTTATTATGGAGTAAGGGAATTATTAGACTTAGGTTTAATTGAAAAGATGCCTAGGATTATAGGGGTACAGGCTGAAGGATGTTCTCCTATTTATAAGGCTTTTAAAGAAGAAGTTATGGAAGTAGAAGAGGTAATAAATACTGGAACAAGGGCTGAGGGTATTGCCATAGCTGCACCTAAAAGAGGAAAACAAGTCCTTGAAGCAATCAACGCTACTAATGGTGATATTATTATTGCTCCTGAAAAAAAACATTTTAAAGGTACAACAGAATTTAGCTAAAAAGGGTTTATATGTAGAAATAACTACTGCAGCAACTTTTGCAGCATTCTTTAAATATTATAAGGACAATAAAAATTTAGGTAAAGTTGTATTGCCACTTTGTGGAGCGGGGCTGAAATCTAGTTAACAGCTCCCTATTCCAATGAAAGCTTTATAATTTGATTGTGAATTGTAAATTCTTATGGTATAATATGCATAATTGTGGGGGGCGATTAGCTCAGTTGGCTAGAGTGCCACGTTGACATCGTGGAGGTCGTTGGTTCGAGCCCAATATCGCCCACCATAGAAAAATCTTATTCACTAAATCCCTCTCCTAATACTTCATTGACAAAGCTTACCCATATAAAGGCCCTTGGATCTATTTCCTTAACTTTATTTTTTATTATTAAATATTCTTTCCTTGAAACTACAGTGTTTATAATTCTTTTTTTCACTATTGGAAAATCCACCTACTCCATATAATAGGGTTACTCCTCGTTCTAATTCCCTTGTAATAAATTTACTAATTTCTGGCTCCATATCACTTATAATTGCAACTTTTATTCTAGTATTAAATCCAGCTATTACTTTGTCAATTATAGCTGAATTAATTAATATACCTAGCAATGCATATAAACCTAATTCAATTCCAAATACTAAAGTTGCTGATATAACTATTATAGAATCTGCTAAAAAAAGAGACTTCCCTATATCTAAATGGAAAAATTTATTTATTATCTTTGCTATAATATCTGTTCCACCTGTGGAAGTATTTTTATTAAATATGATCGCCATTCCTACCCCCTTGAATTAAAATACCATAAATTAAGTTTATTAATAAATCATCTATTATTGGTCCATTCATAGGAGTTATGATTTCTAGTACATAAATTATTCCTGAAAGTAAAAACTGGTATAAATAGTATATCCTCCAAATTCAGGTCCTATTACTATAAAGGCTAAAACAAATAATACTATATTAAATATAACCATTATGATTCCAATGGGTAATCTGGGAAACAAACTATTTATAACCATAGCAAGTCCAGTTACTCCACCTACTGCTAAATCTGAAGGAATTAAAAAAATAATATATTCCCATTGCTATTATAATTACTCCAAAATTAATTGTTAAAAAAAAGATTTCATATCAAACTTTTTTTTCATATATTCAGCCCCCCCTTTCTATATAGATTATTAACTTTAATAATATTGATAAAATATAAAAAAAATCAACCCTTACTAAATTAAGGTTGGTAAGATTATCCCCTAATGTGATGTCCTGTGTATTATACCATTCTAAAGCCGATAGAAAATGTCTAGGATTAAAGTCTGGCCAATAATCTTCGACTATATAAAAATCAGAATATACTGCTTGCAAAGGTAAAAATCCACTTAATCTTCTTCTACCACCCCCCCATCTAATTATTAAATCTACCCTAGAAATATCCTTTGACTTTAATTGTTGAATTGGATTTTTAAAACCTTTATTCATATTTGCAATATTTCCCACATCCCATTGCCAATCATAATTTACAAGAAAATTTACTTTGGTTCCGCCTTTCCCAAATCTTTGTCTTTCCTTTGTATACGGAATTAATTCCTTAGGAAACATGAGAGATTCTGTATTTCCAATTACTAACAAATCTGCATCTTCCTTAGATAATAGTTTTACTGCATCTATACAAGCCTTTGTAAAAGCCAATCTCTGTACCTTTGGTCTTTTAGTATTATCCATGGTGAAACCATAAAATGTTAGTTCCTTGATTTTAAACTCTTCACATAATTTAAATACTTCTAATCCAGGGTTTAATCCACTATCATAACCCTTTTCCTTTGACATACCATTGTTCTGTGCCCAACGCCTATTTCCATCTGGAATAACACCTAAATGTTTGGGTATTCTCATATTCATCCCTCCAATTATTAGGTATATTATTTCCAGATTATTTAAATCAATTCATAGCCATAAGAACCACTATTAAAATTATAAGTAATCCCCCCTGCAAACTGGGCCAATGTAAAGGCTAAGGTGCTTCCTACTAATATATTAATTTTTTTCTATTTTTCCTTCTTTATAAATATATTTATATTTATTTTTTTTATCCATTTCTTAAAATTTATTAAGTCTTCATAGATTACTTTAAGGTATATAAATCCTTTATAAATTACTTTTCCTATAATAGATGGAATATTACTTATTATATTTGCAAAAAAAGAATCCTATATTAGGCAGTATATTAAGTAGTAGTGGTTTATATAAGTTTTCTTCAATGTCAATGGATTTAGGCCAAGGGTTGATATATTCTAGATTTCCATTTTTGTCTTTTTTTTATTAGAAATTTTCTTATGATTAAAAAAAATATACTACTATTCCAATAAATAAGGATATGATTGCTCCTTTTAAATTTACCCATGCAAAATAATGAACTTGGTGACTTGGACTATGTCCTTTAAAAAAAGCTTTGACCTGTTTCACCAATATAATCCATTATCCTTGGAAACACGCCTAAAACAGGTAATAAAACAGCTGGAATTAGTAGAGCAAATCCACTTAATTTATTCATGTATTTACCATTAAAGGAATTATTTTTTTTCTTGATAATAGGGATTTTTTTTCAATAAATACTGCTACAAATAGTTTTGTCATATAGGCTGTTGTAAAACCACCTGTAAGTGTAAATAAAGATTCTATAAACTTATAAAACATATTGTTATCTACCATAATTATCTTTTCAATTATGCTTTCATGGAGAAGGGTTTTACTTATGTATCCACTCCAAAAAGGCATACCTATTATACTTAAATATCCCATTGCAAATATAAATGTTAATAAGGGCTTTCCCTTTCCAAATCCCCTGATTTTATTTAAATTTAATTCGTGAAGATTCATATATATTACTCCTGCAGCCATAAATAAAATTAGCTTAATTAAAGAGTGGTTTACCATATGAAGTATTGTTCCCCCCCTTACTGCTATGGCATTATGACTGCCTAATACCCCCCTTGCATTCCTATACCTATAAGTATAAATCCAATTTGAGATACAGAGGAATAGGCTAATGTTCTCTTTAAATCTATGGAAAATAGGGCTAAAAAGGCTCCTAAAAACATGGTTATGCCACCTATTATTAATATACCTATTCCCCCCCATAATTCATCATGGAGGAAAATATTAGAACTAATAACTGCTGCTCCAAATATTCCTGTTTTTGTAAGTATTCCAGATAATAATGCTGAAGCAGGTGCTGGTGCTGCTGGATGTGCATTTGGTAACCATATATGTATTGGGAACATACCTGCTTTTCCACCAAATCCTACCATCATAAGTATAGATGCTAAATATATTGGTCTTCTATTTCCTGAATAATCTTTCATAATATTTCCAATGGCATTTATATCTGTTGTACCTAAGTAATATTGTATAAGGAAAATTCCCATTAACATTACAAGACCACCAATTACAGCTACAGCCATATATGTATTGGCAGCATCTTGGGATTTTTTTCTTTTCATCATGGATTACCATTACATAAGATGTAAAGGACATTATTTCAAAGAATATAAAAGTCGTGATTAAATCTCCAGAAAATAATACTCCCATGGTGCCTCCCAAAGTCATTAACATAAACATATAATATCTATTTCTATTTCTGTAGGATTTAAATATTCTCTAGAAAATATAGTAGTCATTAACCACATAAAGGCTGCTATTATGCCATATACAAGTCTAAATCCATCTAAGGTTAAATACATTCTTGACCCTGCAAAACCCTTCCATTGAAAAAAAACTTTCCATATTATTTATAAAGGATATCATAACTAAAAATTCCACTATAGTTACTAATATGGCAAAATAATCCCTATATCTCTTATTATATCTTCCTACTATATAAGACATAATACCTCCAACTATTGGAAAAACAGCTAAAAATAATAATAAAGGATTTCCAATCATTTAATCACCACCTAATTTACATTCCATTATTTATACTAAGGATTAACCCTACTAATGTATTAGGAAACATACCAAATACTACTACTCCAATAGTTAAAAGCATTAAAGGTATAATCATAAAATTATTTGGATCTAGTTTTTTTTACTTTAGTATAATCAAATTCTTCTCCTGGGAAAAAACCACTACTAAATATAGGGATTAAATATCCTCCTGTTAATAGAGCAGAAATCAGCAAAACAACTGTACCTATAGTCCCTAATATTTGATTTTCTAATTTTAATCCTCCCATGCCTAGATACCATTTACTTATAAATCCACTTAAGGGTGGGATCCCCACTAAAGCTAGAGATGCCAATGTAAAACACCACATGGTTATAGGCATTGATTTGCCTATGCCTTTTATTTCGTCTACTTTAGTCTTTCCAGTTTTATATATTATGGCTCCAACACTTAAAAATAATATATTTTTTTATAAATCCATGGAATATCATATGTAAAATTCCACCTATAAAGCCTTGATCATTTAATAACATTAAACCAAATAAAACATAGGATACTTGACTTATTGAAGAATAAGCTAATCTTTCCTTTAGTAGCTTAGATTTATAAGCCATCATAGAGCCCATAAATATGGTAAAAATAATTAATACAAGTATTGCATTATGAACCCAGGTTCCCCCCCTAATAAATTCAGCTCCATATACAAAATATGTAGTCCTCAGGATTCCTAAAACTCCAGCTTTAGTAATAATCCCAGATAATAACCCTGAGGCTGGAGCAGGAGCTATGGGATGAGCAGTAGGTAGCCAATTATGTAATGGAAACATTCCTGCCTTACTTCCAAATCCTATAATTGTAAGTAAGTATATTATAAGTAATAGATTTTCCTTTCCATTTATCTTTCCTAGGTCTAGGATGCCACTGGAATTAAAGTTAAAGCTATTACTATAGTAGTAGACAAAGATTATTCCTACTAATACTAAGGAGGCCCCCCTATAAAGGAATATATCAAATATTTTATACCTGCCTTCATGGAATCCCTTGTCATAGAATGTATAACTAGGGGAAATGTTACTAGGGTCATAAATTCATAAAACATATAAAATGTAAATAAATTCCCTGCAAATCCTAGCCCTATAATAATTCCTAAGGTAATCAATGAAAAGGTAAAATATCTTATTTCTTCTCCTTCATGCTTCATATACTCAAAGGAATAGAAGGTAGAGCATATCCATAAAAATGAAGCTAAGGCTGTAAATATCTTAGATACTCCGTCTATTTGGAAGCTAATATTAAGGAAATTACCTATATTAAAGACTTCCTTCGACATATCACCCATCCTCAATACAAAAAATAGTATAATTCCATTTAATATTACAACTGTGGATAAATATATTTGTCTTGTTTTTCTATTTTCTAAGTTTAATATTTTTACCAATATCCCTGATATTATGGGAAAAAAATATTGGTACTAATATAAGATTATCCATATGTTTTCTCCTCATTTATAATAATTATATATTGTTTAGTCCACTGGCAATTAACTTCATAACTGGATCACTAAACAATCCAAAAAGATTACTAAAAATCCTAATATAATTATAGGCGTTAAATCCCTAAGACTTCTTTCCTTTATATTTTCATAGTCATTTCCTTTTGAAAAGAAAGCCTTGATAATTATTGGTAAATAATATACTCCATTTAATAGGGAAGATAAAATTAGGATGGCTATACTCCAATGATATTTGGAATCCATTATACTTAATGCAAAATTCCATTTACTATTAAATCCTACAAATAAAGGTATTCCCACCATAGATAGTGCACATATAGTGAATAATCCCATGGTTATAGGCATTTTTCTTCCTATTCCAGATATTTTTTTCTACATCTTTATTTCCTGTTGATATAATTATGGAACCTGCATTTAAGAACAAACAGGCTTTTGTAATCCCATGGGCTAAAATATGGAAAATAGCTGCCTGTAATCCTAAGAAGTTTCCTAAACCTATTCCCATAAATATATATCCTATTTGAGCTACAGATGAATAGGCTATAATCCTCTTTAAATCCTTTTCCATTATTGCCATTATGGAACCATATATCATGGCCATTAACCCTAGAATCAATATTATTGGAAGTACATTTATATCTTGTACTAAAGACAGTCCATAGGATTTATATATGATTTTAATAAATAATATAATATAGCTTTTTAATACTAATCCAGATAATATGGCACTAGACGGTGCCGGTGCAGAACCATGGGCATCTGGTAACCATATATGAAAAGGAAATAAGGCTGACTTTATCCCTATTCCTATTAAAATTAATATAAAGGAATAAAAAAATCTTGTCCTTTGAGGTAGATAGATTATTTAACCTTATACCTATTTCATCTATCATTATAGATGATGTAATATTGTATAAAATTATTAAACCCATTAAAAGAATTGAAGATGCTAATAGGGACAAAAGCAAGTATTTCATCCCTGCTTTGTAGTTCTTTTCTTCATCTTTTATCATTACTATTCCTACAGCTAAAAAGGTACTTAGTTCAATAAATATATAGACCATTATTAGATTTTCAAATGCTACTATTCCACATAGGGAAATTATGAGTCCTACTATAAGTACATAATAAAGAGGTATTCTATCTTCTTTTAAATCATATTCCATCATCGAAGTAGATGCCCAAGTAATTAGAAATCCTCCCATAATAAAAAAATCCCCCCCACATAAATCCTTCTATTATATCTATTTTAAGTTGAAAAACTTCTATGTACCCAGTTTTATTTACTTGAGAGAGTTTAAATATCCATATTAAAGATAAAATCCCTAGGAATAAAAGAGTTAGAGACTTAATCCACTCCTTGTTTCCAATCTTTTTAATTTCCATATACTTTGTCCACCTTTTTAATATTGTTGCTAAATTATATTTTATATACCTATTTCAATTAATTTAATTATGGGTAGTGGAAATATTCCTAAAAATATATTTCCAACTATTAATAAAATCAAAGCTAAATTTCCCAAACCATCTTTTCCCAATATATATTCTTCGTAGATATTTTTTTTCTTTTTATTAAATATCTTAAATATTATTGGAATATAATATAATCCATTTAATAATGCACTAAATGCAAGTCCAGCCATGGTGATTAACATGAAATTATTATTTTGAATTGAGGCATTGCCAATTAATATTTTAGAAATAAAACCTGCAAATAATGGTATCCCCCCCACCATTGATAAGCTTCCTACTAAAAAGGCCACTCCTGATATAGGATCTATATATCCTATACCTTTTAATTTTTCTATATCCTTATTATTTGTAATTTCAATAAATTTTCCACTGGCTAAAAATAACATAGATTTCGTAAGGGCATGAACTATTATGTGATAAATTGCAGCTATAAGGCCTAGGGAATTTCCCAATCCTATGGATATATATATGTATCCTATTTGGGCTACTGATGAATAGGCTATTATCCTTTTTAAGTCTTTTTGTGTTAGTGCAAATATAGAACCTATAATCATACTTAGAAATCCTAATATAAATAATATATTCAATATATTTAGTTGCTTTGCTATATTTATTCCATAAACCCTATATATTATCTTTAATAAAAGAACTATATATCCCTTAAGTACTAAGCCAGATAATATGGCACTAGATGTGGCAGTTGCAGAACTATGGGCATCTGGTAACCATCCGTAAAAGGGAAATAAAGCTGATTTTATCCCTAGGGATACTATTATTAAAACAAAGGATACAGTTAATGGAATGTTGTACTCACCTGTTAAGGCTAATTCTTGTATAGATGTATATAGATTTCCCATTAATAAATGGCCTGTTAAACTGTATAAAATTGCTAATCCCATTAAAAATAATCCTGAGCCTAATGCACTCATAATAAAATATTTAATAGTTGCTCTAATGGTTTCTCCAGACTCCTTTGCTAAAACAATAGAACAGGCTGCTACAGTATTTATCTCTATAAACACATAGGCGGTAAATATATCATTGGTATATACCAAGGCCAATAATGAGGCTATTAAAAGATTTAACATTATAAAATAATATTTTTGTTTTTCTACTTTTATATCCTTAAGTATATTTTTAAATCCTCCTAATATGGATAATATCATTGTTAGGATAAAGGTTAAGGATAATAAACCTTCGAGTATACCTATCCTAAGTTGATTACCCCCCCAGGGAGCAGAATAATGACTTAAATTATATAAAAAAAATAAACTTTAGATTTTAATAAAAAAATCCAATTAATATAAGAGATAAAAACATAATAATTCCGAGAGATATAAAGGTCATTATTTTAGGAGTTTTTATTTTTTTTAAGTAAAGGTATGATTATTCCAGTAATCAATGGAATAAATATAAGGATAAAAGGTATATGTTGTCTAATATCCATATTATTTTTCAACTCCCTTTTTCTTTAAAATTATTTCGTCTATATCTAGTGTACCGTAATAATTATATAATTTTTGAGTCATGGCAAGGGCAAAGGCAGTCATAGATACAGCTACTACTATACCTGTAAGTACTAGACCACTTGGTACTGGGTTTATATAGTAATTAGCATCTATTATACCTTCTTCAATTATAGGGGGGGCATTTCTCCCTATTATATAGCCCTTAGAAGCTAAAAATAAAAATATAGAGACATCCATTATATTCATACCTATTATTTTCTTTATTAGATTTTTATTTAATAATAACATGGAAAATCCTATTCCAAATAATATAATAGATGTGGTTTCATAATAATTAATAAATAGATTTTTCATATTATATATCCCCTCATAAAACAAGGCGTAAAGACCATATATAATACAAGCTACTATTATTCCTATGGCTATATTTAATGGCAGTATAAGTCCACCACTGAGAATTTTCCCAGGGGTTCCTAAGGGTATATTGGAATCTATATTAGCTGCACCTGTAATAAAGGAGTATCCCTTGGCACAGCCATAAAATAGTAAGGAAAAACTAATAGCCTTTGTAAAAATATTAAAATCAAAGAGTTTTCTTATTTCATGGATATTAAAGGCTTCACCATATAATATAAGTCCTGCACCTAAAACTGTACCTCCAGAAAATCCACCTCCAGGAGATATATGGCCATTAAGGATAATATATATACCAAGGACAAAAATAAAGGGAGTTATGATTTCTGTTATAGTATTTAAAATTTCGTCATCACCGATTATCTTTTTCATCTATTTCACCTACTTTTGGTTTTCTCATTAGCTACTACGCCAATAGTTGCAGTAAATAGCATTACTGCTTCTCCAAAGGTATCAAAGGCTCTATAATCTAATATCATACCTGCTACTATATTTATAGCTCCTGTTTCTTCTACGCCTTTTTCTATATATCTTTCTGTTACTTCATTAATAGAAGGATTTTTAGGACATCCAAATTCAGGTAAATAACTTACAGTCATTAATAATATTCCAATAATTCCTATGGTACAGATTACTGAAAAAAACACTATATAAATTTATTTTTTTTATTCATCTTTTCCTATCTCCCCCCCTGTCTTTTTAAGGGTTATAAAAAAAATAAAATACTGGTAATCCCTGCTCCTACTGCTGCTTCAGTAATTGCTAAATCTGGTGAACGAAGTATTATCCATATAATAGACATAACTAAACTAAAGATACTAAATAATATAGTAGCAATTAACAACCTTTTAGATAAAGCTACACCTATGGCAGATAAAATTAATACTAAGAGTAAAAATAATTCAAAGTATTTCATTTATTTTATCACCTCACAGTTTTTGTCTATATCCTTATTGGTTATAACTTCAGTTTCACAGATTAAATGTGTAGCCACTGGATTAGTTAACCATAAAAATACAAGCACTATAAATAATTTTAAGCTGGTGTTATTAAATCCACTATATAATATTAATCCAATGGTAATAAGTAGGGAAGCTAATGTATCACATTTGGCAGCTACATGGGCTCTATTTAATATGTAATCGAATCTAAATAAACCAAAAGTTGCAACTCCAAATACAAATAATCCTCCAATTAAAAATATAATACTAAATATATATCTAATTATTTCCATTGAGGGATTCACCACCTTTGTTTTTTTTATTTTAGTATTTTTTTTCATGTAATCCCTAAGAAATATCCTAGATAATATAACAACTGAAAGAAAGCTAATAACTGCATATACCATTGCAATATCTATTAAATAGGATCTTTCAAAATATACTCCAAGTATCATAATTAATATGATAACTTTTACATTAATAACATTTACTGATAATATTTTATCTGTAAATCTTTCTCCAGTAATTCCTCTAATAAGGCAAAATAATATTGTTATAGATAAAAATATCATTGAGAATATTAACATAAATTATTCCTCCATATTTTTTTAACTTCTTTACAAAAATGGATTCTTCTATTCCTTCTATAAAAGATGTGTCAATTGCGTGGATAAGATAATCATTTTCATTAATTGCAACGGTTATAGTACCAGGGGGGGTTAGGGTAATAGAGTTTGCAAGGGCTACTCTACTTAGTCTGGTTTTAAATCTACATTTATATAAGTAAGTTTTGGTTTAATTTCTTTATATGATGGAGAAAGGACTAGTTTTATCATGGAAATATTTGCTTTAATTACTTCAATAACTAATATAATTAAATATTCTATAATATAAAGAATCTTTTTAAATATTAATTTTTCTAAAGCTATGGATAATCGAGTATGCTTATATGCAAAATACCCAATTGAAAAAGTAATAGTAAATCCTATAATGATGATCTCCCTAGTTATTTGTCCATTTAAAATTAACCAGAAAAAAAATAATGTCAACATAAAAATCCCCATAATCCAACTCCTTTCATGAATATATGCAAATATATATATATTCTAACAGATATAAGACTAAATTTAAATGAATATCTTACTATATAAAAAAAACTAGGTTCCCATTAAATAGAGTATAATTGATATAGGATAGATAGTATAATTTACTACTATTCCTATATCTTTTTTTTATGTGTTATAATCATTAAAAATATATAAGTAAATATGTAAAATTAGTATAGTATGAATTAGTTATTTTATATTATGTGCATCAAAGGTTACAAAACAAACTTAATAAGTTACAAAATGTATGAAAAAGAGATGACATACTATACATGTATAATATGTCATCTCTTCTATTTTCAATATTTTTTTTAAATTAGGTCTCGATAAGCAAACCCTAGTTTTTTTTACAATGTAATAATCTCATAGCCTTCCTTTATATAATCATACATAGCTGGATGTCCTTGTAAATTTCCTTTAATTGGAATTCCACATTTTTCATTGTATTCAAGTACACCCATTTTAGCTGAACATGCTTTACATATGGAATCAAATAGTCCTAAGTCTTTTACTTTCTTGTAAAGCTTATTATCCTCTTCTTCTAATTCTTTAATAAGTTTAACTGCTTCCCCCTCCATAATTATCTTAGTGGGAATCCCTTTTTCATGTAAATCTAGAGCATTAAGTAATATGTGCATAAAACACATCTTTTCACCTTTAAAAGGAAAAAAAATGCAACTTTTCTCATTATAGTCCCCTCCTGTTATTTTAAGTTTCTTTATCCTTCACTTGAAACTTACCCAATTATAGGGGGGGTAAACTATCATTATTTTATCTTTCTGCTACCTGGCTTAGTAATTGGTAGATTTTCTTTACATAATGGACATTCTTCTTTTTCATAGGTATTTAAATTAAGCTTTACTCCAGAAAATATAGGATATTTAATATCTCCTTTACTTCTATCTACTACACAGGCTATACCTACAACTTCTCCACCATTGTCTTCTACTACTTTAATAGCTTCATAGGAAGATTTTCCAGTAGTTACTACATCTTCAGTTATTAAAACCCTTTGTCCTGGTTTTATGTCAAAGCCTCTTCTTAGGGTCATTTCTCCATCTTCACGTTCTACAAATATACTTGGCTTTCCCAGTTGACGAGCTAATTCATAACTTACTATTATTCCACCCATAGCTGGTCCTACTACTATATCAAAGTCTATATCCTTTAACTTTTCAGTTATAATTTCAATAGCCTTCTCAGCCTTATCAGGATACATCAATAATTTTGCACATTGTACATATCCATCACTGTGTTTTCCTGATGAAAGTAAAAAATGGCCTTCTAATAATGCACCTGTTTCTTTTAATAATTCTTTTAGCATAAAATATCCCTCCAAATTATTCCTTTGATTTCGTCTAAGGATTTAATGTTTTCTTCTTTCATAAACCTTTCTATTCCTTGGATTATATCTAAAGTTATAGTAGGATTTACAAAATTTCCGCTTCCTATTTGTACTGCCGATGCTCCAGCCATTATAAATTCTATGGCATCTTTATAGTCCATTATGCCACCTATACCCATTACTGGAACTTCTACTGCCTTTGATACTTCGTATACCATTCTCAATGCTATAGGTTTGATTCCAGGTCCAGATAAACCAGCTATGGTGTTTTAAATACAGGTTTTCTATTATATATATCTATAGCCATTCCACTAAATGTATTTACAAGGGATAATCCCTCAGCTCCAGCCTTGACACAAGCTTCAGCCATATGAACTATATTTTCGGCATTAGGGGGATAGTTTTACTATTAAGGGTTTTTTTACAGACTTCCCTTACTTTAGAAACCACTTCATAAGCATCCTTACTCCTTATTCCAAAGGCCATTCCCCCCCTTCTTTGACATTAGGGCAGGATATATTTAGTTCTATTATATCTATATTAGTATTATTTAATTTTTCAATGGATTTTATGTACTCATCTATGGTGCCTCCCCCCCTACATTAGCTAATATTACGATATCCTGATTTTCCATAAAGGGAAGCTCATCTTTAATAAATCCATCTATTCCTGGGTTTTGAAGTCCTATACTGTTTAAAAGTCCCCCCCCAGTAGTTTCATATACTCTTATACCTTTATTTCCATCTTTTTTTTATTTAATGTTAAACCTTTAGAACATATTCCACCTAATTTTGATAGGGAAAAGTATTCAGCATATTCTCTTCCAAATCCAAAGGTCCCAGAGGCGGCAATTACTGGGTTTTTAAACTCTATTCCACAGATATTCACCTTTGTATTAATCATCAAAGAGCACCTCCTTACAAGAGAAAACAGGGCCGTCTTTACATACTCTTTCCATTCCCTTAGTTGTTTCTATAGTACACCCTAAACAGGCTCCAACTCCACAGGCCATTCTATTTTCCATAGATGCATATACAGGTACTATATCTTTACACATCTCCCAAACTTTTTTTTCATCATAGGAGTAGGACCACAGGTAAGGACCACATCATATTTTTTAGGGTCAAATAATTCTGTTATAAACCCTTTATGACCAAGGGATCCATCCTCCGTGGATATAAATAAATTGTCTACATCTTCTTTTATTATGTCAATATAATATACTTCATTTCTAAATCCGCAGTAAAAATCTATATCACCCTCTAGCTCCTTTGCAAGATATATCATGGGCGCTATGCCTATTCCACCTGATATAAGGGCTATTTTTCCCTTTATGTTTAAATCAAATCCATTTCCTAAGGGTCCTAGTAATTCTAATTTATCCCCCCCTTGGTTTAATTTAGATATAATATGGGTTCCTTTGCCTCTTACTTCATATAAAAATGTGATAATATTATTTGATAAATTTGCAATACTAATTGGCCTTGGCAAAAAAAGGATCATTGGCTTCCCATCCTCTTAACATATAAAATTGCCCTGGTTTTCCCAATTCCTCATATGAATTCTCACATAAATCTACTTCAATCTTCAGTTCAAAGATATTTTCTCCTATTTGATTATTGGAATAAATGGTTTCTTTTCTATAACCCTTTTTCATTTCCAATATCCTCCCTCATGGTTAGTACTGCTTTTCTTGCATATTTGTGGAAATTTTCTTCTCCGTCATCATATTTCTTGTAAGCTGTAATAATTCCCCTAGATGAGTTAACTACTCCACCATTTCCTTTGTTTAAGTATAGGGCTACGTCTTTTCCTTTACCACCTTGATGTCCATATCCTGGAATAAGAAAGAACATATTCTTGTATCTATCCCTTATTTCCTTTGCCTCATCTATATGGGTTCCACCTACTACTATACCTATTGGACTATATCCACAACTCCTTATATATTTAGAGGCTAAATCATTTATCATATCTCCTACGCGATAGTATAAATGTTCTCCATCCTTTGTCTCTAAGTATTGGATATCCTTGGCCCCTGGATTAGATGTCCTTAATAGTACAAATATCCCCTTATCTTTTTCTTCAATATATTTTAAATATGGAGTTATACTATCCCTGCCCATATATGGATTTATTGTAATAAAATCCGCTTCAAAATCCCCCCCTTCAAAATGAGCTTTACCATACATTTCTGCAGTGGAAGATATATCTCCCCCCCTTTTAATATCACCTAGGGATATGGAGTCATTTTCTTTTATATATTCTAAAGTTCTTTTATATGCCATTAACCCTTTTAATCCATAGGCTTCATAAAAGGCTATTTGAGGTTTATATATAGGAACTATATCTAAGGTAGAATCAATTATCCTTTTATTAAATTGAAAGATTATCTCATCTATATCTTGATATTTTTCCTTTAGCCATTGGGGGGGAACATAATCTAATTTTGTATCTAATCCTACACAAACATTGCCTTTCTTTTCAACTTCATTATATAATTTATCTATTATCATTTTTTTTAACCCCCCCTCCCAAGTATATATATGATCACAATAATCACAGCGGTAACTTCCTTCTTCTTTATCTAAAAGGACAAATCTATGAACTATGTCCTTTTCTATGGATGTGATACATCTAGGGTTTTTACAGTTTATCAATCCTTCCACTTGTTCTGGAAGAGACAAGTTTATTTTTTCTATGATCTTTTCATCCTCTATAACATTTACTGTAATATTTGGATCTATAAATCCTAAAATCCTTAAGTCTAAATCAATATTGTTTTCTATTTTAATTAAGTCTTTTCTTCCATGTTTTTTTTACTTGGGGCATTCATTATTAAAGCTACAGTATAATCTGCTTTATCTAAATCTAAATGTTGAAATATACTAAAGCCAACTCCAGCCTTTATATGATCTATTACTATGCCCTTTGATATACTATCTATATTTAACATTTACATCACCTCCAAGAGTTTAGCTATGAGTGCCATTCTAATATACATACCAAATTTAACTTGTTTAAAATAACAAGCCCTTGGATCATCGTCTACTTCATAGCTTATTTCATTTACCCTTGGTAGTGGGTGCAGTATAGCTAAATCAGCCTTTGCTGATACTAGTTTTTCCTTGTCTAATACATAGCTATCCTTTAGTCTAATATAATCAGCTTCATTAAAAAAAACCTTTCTTTTTGTACCCTTGTCATATAGAGTACATCTAAAGAGTCTATTACTTCTTCTAAGGTTTCAACTTCTAAAAAAAAGGTATATTTTGCTTTGTTAAAATTTCTTTTCTTATATATTGGGGGGGTATTTTTAATTCCTTTGGTGAGATTAAGATAAATTTTATATTTTCATATCTTGACATTGCTTTAATTAGGGAGTGAACTGTACGACCAAATTTTAAGTCACCACATAGTCCAATGGTTAAATTGGATATTCTTCCTTTTATTTCTTTGATTGTTAAAAGATCTGTTAATGTTTGTGTAGGATGTTGATGTCCTCCATCTCCTGCATTAATAATGGGAACAGTGGAATTATAAGATGCGTATTTTGGGGGCTCCTTCTTTAGGATGTCTCATGACAATAAGATCTACATATGAGCCAACAGTACGAACGGTGTCAGAAATACTTTCACCTTTCATTACTGAACTGGAGCCTGGTTCGGAAAATCCAATTACTTGTCCACCAAGCTTAAGCATTGCAGCTTCAAAACTAAATCTTGTTCTAGTACTTGGTTCATAGAATAGGGTTCCAAGTATTTTGTTGTTACAGATGTTTCTAAAGTCTTCTTCTTTTTCAATAATTCTTTCTGCTATTTTAAATAGCTCTTCTACTTCTTCTATGGATAAATCCATAGAATCTACTAAATGTCTCATTTTTTTGCCTCCTTTTCGTCTCTCTGGACATAATTAAAGGATTGCATAAAAAAAATGCCTTCCCCAAAGGAAGGCATAAATATCCTGTATTTTACGCTCTCCTTTCTAAACTCTCGGTTTAGTTTAAAGGTTTTTATCTTTATAAAGATAACATAAGAATCCATAGTTGTCAATAGTGTTTTGATCTATCTCCGCCTATTAATTTTGCCCTTGTTCTTATCATGCTCAAATGGGCTTTTCCTATTTCTTTTATTTCACTTCTTACTACTACACCTACTCCTTTAATGTGCATTCCTATGAATACATCTCCTATATCCATTCCCGCCTTAACGCCTACATGTTCTACTACTACAGGTTTATCAAATATCTCCATTGCTGCAGTGGCAAAACCTCCTCCTGCTGTTTCAATTGGAATTACATTTACAGGTTCAAGATTGTTGCTTATTGCATATTCTTCTTCTACTACTAGTGCCCTATTAATATGTTCACAACCTTGAATTACTGGATATATATTATTTTCTTTTAAAATTGGAACTATAGTCCCTATTACAGCCTTTGCCACTTCCATATTAGTGGAAGAGCCTAGGTTTTCTCCTATGATTTCACTGGTACTTCCACCGATAACTAATCCTTCATAAGGTTTTAATTTTGCAGCTTCCAATAGCTCTAAGGTTACTTGTCTAACATCCTTTTCTATTTTAACTAAATCCATAAATATCCCTCCTCTTTTCTTTATTATTATGTATATTATATCATATATTATTATTTCTTTACCCCATTGAAATTAATTTTATCCTATATACTCCTCTTAAATATTTGTTAATTGTAACTCTTTTGTATCCACTAATTTTTACTTTATTATATAATCCAATTAAAGGGGTGGATTTTATGAAAAAGTTAAATAAGCTTTTATTATTATTTTTAAGTCTATTACTTATATTCTCCTTAGCCATAGGCTGTAGTGCAAAGGAATCTAAATCTTTTGATTCTGCTGTAACTGAAAATTCTAATTCAGGAGAATTTGATACTCCTAGGGAAGAAAATTTTAAATCTGAAGATTCATCACCATTGGAGCCAGAAAAAGTAATTACTACTATTAATATGTATTTTGAAACCACGGAATTTGAAGAAGCCAATAAAAGTCTAAATAAGATTATAGAAAAACATAAATCCTATGTGGAAAATTCCAACATATCCCACAATCAACACTATAATAATAAAAGCTATAGATACGGTTATTTTGTAATAAGAGTTCCAAAGGAAAATGTAGCTAATTTTAAATCCGATTTAAAGGGTATTGGAAATATAATATCTGAAAGTACAAATAAAGAAGATGTTACTAAAAATATAGAGATACTGAATCTAGGCTAAAGGTTATAACTACTAAAGAGGAAAGGATCCTTGCTTTATTGGAAAAAGCAGAGAAAATCGAAGATATCATTGCCTTGGAAAACCAACTTAGTGAAACTATTGCAGAAAAAGAAAGCCTTAAAACTAGTTTAATCAATATAGATGACAAGGTAGATTTTAGTACTATAAATATTGAAATCCAAGAAGTGGAAAAACTAAGTAATGCTGAAACCATAGAAACAACCTTTGGTACAAGGATAAAAAAAATGCCTTTAGTGATTCCCTATTTAGATTTAAAAAAATCCATGGAGAATTTTGTTATTTCATTAATATATCTACTTCCATTTATCTTGGTTTTAGGTGTAGTTGTGTATTTAGTATATATGATTATAAAAAAAAGTTAAATATAGGAAATAAAAAAAGCTAATATCTTTTTTTTGATATTAGCTTTTTTTTATTTATTTCCTTTATTAATTCTATAAATGTTTCAGGAGGTTGGGCTCCTGGTATAGCAGTTTTATTATCTATTACAAAGAATGGAACACTGCTAATTTCCAATTTCTGTGCTAGTTCCTTATCTTCTTCTACTTTTAATGCATATTCCTGAGAGTTTAAAACATTTAAAACTTTGTCCCTGTGAAGACCAACTTCTTCACCTAAATCTTGTAATACTTCCATATCTCCTATATCTAGTCCATCTATAAAATAAGCTTTAAATAATCTTTCTATTAATTTATTATCTTTATTTATTTCTTTTCCATATTGAACTAATTTATGGGCATCAAAAGTATTTGTTTGGATTAATTTATCATAATCATATTCAAGCCCTACAGCTTTTGCCATCCTTACAATCCTATCTATCATCTTTTGTGCTTCTTCTTTAGTAATACCATATTTATTGGATAAAGATGTCACAGAATTCTCTGGATTTTCTTTTTTTCGCATCAGGATCTAATTGAAAACTATGAAATATTATTTCTACTTCTTCTGCTAGGCCTAGTTCTTTTAAAGCCTTTTCAAGGTTTCTCTTGCCTATATAACAAAATGGACAAGCAAAATCTGACCATATATCTATTTTCAATTTTTTTCCCTCCTTCCTTGATGATATATTATATATACCCTAAATTTATATTTATAATTATTTTATATTCAACTAGTCTTTAGTCTAAAGGAGTACTTCCAAGCTATAATATTAGCTATTATAACGATACCCATGTAAATATATTTTCCATAATTCAATTTCCCAATAAAATAATGGGCTGCCACAAGGGATAAAATACATAAGAGAGTTAATATTAAGGATATAAATCCACCTCTTCCCTGAGATACTTCAAAGGCCTTTGAAAAGGGCAAATCTTTTACCTGAATCATAAATAATATACATATACTAAGCATCATATTTAAGTAGACAATAAATATATCCCCTATTATTTTAAATTTAAATATAATTAAAAATATTATACTGACTAAAATAAATACTGGTGTAAATAAATTAATAAATACGGATTTTACTGCTCCTCTATATATAGATTCTGGATAATCTATTGGCAATGCTCTATATATCCATGCTCCTTTATAATTTCCTGAATAACTTAAAAACTGTAATATTGCTGGAATTATAAAGAAAACAAAATATATACTAAAATATACTTTAGAATTGACAATCTCGGAAATACTATTTCCATAACTAAACTAAATAACATTAAATAGGGAATATAAAGCCCATACCTAAATTAGGATATACTTTTAATTTAAATGTCCTTTCATTTTTTTATCATATTTGTTGAAAATCTATAAAAATTTCTTTCTTCTTTTGTCCTACATACTATTTTTGCCATGAAGTTATTAAGTCTATCTCTACTCTTTTTACCCTTTCCTGCACTACTTAGTTTTTGTAAATTTCTTTCAAAGGCTGGCATTAATTTAATATATATTATTATAGATATAATAGGTATGATAAATGCCATTAGAGAATAGACAATTATATATCTTTCCCTATTGTTATTTATAATTAATTCTAAGGGTGCTGCAAACCATACTGGTGATAAAATATATGTCCACCATTTATTAATAAATTCAATATTATTTAAATCTACAAAATTAAAAATCCTACCTATTAATTGATATCCTGCAGATAATGTTATGGTAAGTCCTATTTGTACATAATTTATTATATCCTTTAACTTTTCTCCATCAAAAATCTTAAAATCAATAAATATATAAGTCCAGTAACTACGATTAAAAATAAATCTATAAGTATTATCTCCATTAAAAATATAAGGAAAAACAACACTCCATTCTTTATTAAGGAAACTATTAATGCTGGTCCCATTATTGCCATTGTAATCATAAATACATAAAAGAATATATGAAGTACCTTTGCCATATTTAGAGTTCTATTATTAATTGGTTTTGAAAGCAAGATTTCTTTGTCCCTTAAATCTAATAATACAGAGCTAAAATCTGATATTAAAGATGTCATCATAAAAAAACATAAATATCCCAAATACAAAGCTCATTTGAAATAAATAATTATTACCAAAGAGTACTAAAGGAATCATTACAAGTCCTAGTAAGAGATACATACCTAAGGATTTAATAAAGTTATTTTTTTTCCTTCTTTTCTTCCTTATTTGAATTTGAATTTTGTAATACTGTGGCAACTCTCCTACTATCTAATAATAACTTTACTTGTAGTATCTTTCTCATAGCTGAATAATCTATATGAAATTTTTCAAATACACCTTTAAATAGATCAAGAAATTTTAATACTTTATAGTCCTTCATATTCTATACCACCTTTTTTTATAGTGGCTACTATTTCTTTGGCTATCTCTTCATGCTCTTTAAAACCTGTTAATTCATTGAATATTTTTTTCCAAAGAACCTTCCATAGACACTTGTTTTAAGTCTTCAATATTGCCGTCTGCCACTATTTCCCCATTATTTATAAGAACTATTCTACTACTTAGTTTTTCTACAACCTCCATAATATGAGATGAATAAAATATTGTTTTACCACCTTTAGCTAATTCTGCCAATACTTCTTTAAATACCATAACACTATTTGCATCTATACCACTTAAAGGCTCATCTAAAAATAGTATATCTGGATCATTGATTAAGGCTGATATAATCAAGGTTTTTTTGTCTCATGCCCTTTGAGTAAGAGCTAATCCTAGAATCATATACGTCTTTTATGCCAAATAACTCCATAAGCCTTTCAGCTTTTACATCTGCTTCTTCATAATCCATTCCATAAAGTTCACCTATAAATGTTAAATATTCTCTAGCTGTTAAATTTTCATATATATCTCCTGTTTCTGGAACATATCCTATTTTTCTTTTATAATCTATTCCTTCTTTTTTTTATATCTTGTCCTAATATATTGATTTCACCATCATATTCTCCTATAAGTCCTAACATTATCTTTACTGTAGTACTTTTACCTGCACCATTTGGTCCAATATACCCTATTACTTCTCCTCTATATACCTCCAGATTTACATCTTTAAGTACCTCCTTATTTCCATAGGATTTACTTAGATTTTTTTATAGTTATTATTGGCTCCATATAATCACTCCCATCTATATCTTTCTTAATTGTAACACAATCCAATATAAAAAAAACTAGGTAAAAATTTACCTAGTTATAATAGTACCTGCTGCACCATATATAGTTTCTCTAGCATTATTTAATGAACCGATTATAGAAGTCCTACCAGCTTTTGACTCTACAAATTTAATTGCTGCTAACATCTTTGGCAACATACTTCCTGGTTCAAAATGATTTTCTTCTATAAGTTCTTTGGCTTCTTTTATATCTATCTTATCTAGATTCCTTTGATTTGGTTTTCTAAAGTTAATAGCTACCTTATCAACTGCAGTTAATATTATAAAATAATCTGCATCTATTACTTCAGCAATTTTTTTCTCCTGCTAAGTCCTTGTCAATAACAGCATCTATACCTTTAAGGGAATTTCCTTCTTTAATAACGGGAATTCCTCCCCCCCTCCTGCTGCTATTAAGATATTGCCATAATCAAACAAAGTTTTTATCGCTTCTTCTTCCACAATTTCAATGGGCTCTGGTGAAGGAACCACCCTTCTATATCCTCTTCCAGAGTCTTCAACCATAATATATCCTTTTTCCTTTATAATCTTTTCAGCTTCTTCCTTAGTATAAAAATTCCCAATGGGTTTTGTAGGACGACTAAAAGCTTTATCGTTCTTATCTACTACAACCTGTGTAACAATAGTTGATACAGACTTATTGATCCCTCTATTTCTTAATTCTTCTCCTATGGCATTTTGCAAATGATATCCTATATATCCTTGACTCATTGCTCCACACTCTGGGAAGGGAAAGGAAGGGATGCTATTATTCTTTTCAGAGGCAATGCTCATACCTAGATTAATTAAGCCTATTTGTGGTCCATTTCCATGGACTATAAGTACTTTGTTTCCCTCTTCTATAAAATCTACTATGGGTATTGCTGTTTTCTTTACTATTTCCAATTGTTCTTTAGGTGAATTTCCAAGGGCATTACCTCCTAATGCCAAAACTATCTTACTCATATTGCCTCTCTCCTTTAGCAGCTTTTCGTATACGAATATACTATATATTAATATTATCCTTTATACAATATATCCTTTTTTAATTCTTCTGCTTTTTCTTCACCTAATAAATATCTTATTATTTCTATGGCAAAGTCTACTGCTAAAGTTGGTCCCCCTTGCAGTTATAATATTGTTATCCCTTACTACTGATTCTTCCCTATATATACCATCCTTTAGTTCACCTTCAAAGCCTGGATAAGATGTGATATTTTTCCCTTGATTATGCCAGCCTTTTCCAATACTATGGGCCCTGCACATATGGCAGCTGTAAGTTTGTCTTCTTCATATAATGATTTTATTATATCTATGACCCTTTTGTCATCTCGTAAATTAGTTGCTCCAGGCATTCCTCCAGGAATTATAGCTCCCTTATAAAGATTAATATCCTCTATTTCCTCTATTGTCTTGTCTGCTATTACCCTAATATTGTGAGCTCCTATTACTTCCTTTTCCTCTGTAATGGATATTGTATCTACTTGAATATCCTTTCTCCTAAGATAGTCTACCACTGTTAAGGCTTCTACTTCTTCAAATCCCTCTGCTAAAAATACAATTATCTTCATAAAATCCTCTCCTTGTATTTTAAGATATCATATCTATACCCTAAAATGTAGATTTTATTTATTCTATCCCCTTTAAAGCTTCTCTATAAGCATCCCTTAAGTATATTGAATTTCTTAGCAATCTCTTTACAATCTTCATATTCTGGAGCATATTTAACAATATCCTTAAAGCTGGATTTTTTTTAATTCTTATATCACCATATTCTGTTGAAACCTTTATTATTTCCCTATTCATTACAGTTCTATCTGCTTTAAAAATTCTCATACCAATCGTAGATGTTTCTCTAAAAATTATTTCTTTAAGGGATTCCATACTTTCACCGTCACAAATAACCTCTAGTTTTATGGCAGGTCTATTCTTTTTCATATATATTGGGGTATAAAATACATCTCTAGCATTATTTTCTAATAATTTATCCATTACATAGCCTAGGGTTTCTCCAGTAGTATCATCTATATTTGTTTCTAAAAGAAATATTTCATTATCTACTTTTTTTTACGCCTAAAACCATCCTCATCATATTAGGTATTTCTAAATCTCTAGTACCTGCTCCATACCCTACAGCCTTTGCTTCCATATTTGGCATAGGTCCAAATTCATCTACTATTCCTGCTACTATAGCTGCTCCTGTTGGTGTTACTAACTCTTTTTTTTAATACCTGTACTATAAAAGGGAATATTGTTTTCCTTTAATATCTCTAAAGTAGCTGGTACTGGTACTGGTATTAAGCCATGTTGACAATGGACAAATCCTGTTCCCGTATGTAGAGGAGAACTAATTATTTTGTCTATTTCAAGTTCATTTAGACAAATGGCAGTTCCTACAATATCTAATATAGAATCTACTGCTCCTACTTCATGAAAATGGATTTCATCTAAAGTCTTTCCATGGATTTTAGATTCTGCTAATGCTACATGACGAAATATCTTCTTACTTAATTCTTTTATATTGTCATCTAATGTACTATCATCTATCAATTTTCAATAATAAATAAATTTCTATCATGGGTATGGTGGTGATGGTCATGATCATGACTATGATTATGATGATATTCATGATGGTCTTCTAATATAATATCTACCTTTGTACCCATTATTCCATTTTTATTTTTCTTGCTAATTTTTATATCGTATCCATCAATATTAAGTTTTTTTTAAATCCATCTAATAATACTTCTTCTTTAACTCCTAAATCAATAAATCCTCCTAGAGTCATATCTCCACTTATACCTGCAAATAAGTCTAAATAAAGTATATTCATCTTTTCCCCCCCTCCTAGTTTTTTTCTGCGCTTT
>JMBV01000121.1_pt1 | contig 29711 bp, 48 predicted proteins | sample 616531 | NCBI WGS metagenome assembly JMBV01 (sample SAMN02727904, study PRJNA239997) | anaerobic digester metagenome | biome: anaerobic digester; isolation source: mesophilic anaerobic digester inoculated with municipal waste water sludge... | place: Germany: Bielefeld University, CeBiTec ...
AATTTTTCTAGTCCTGTTATTTAACTCATTTTGTCGATAGAATCTGCACGTTTGTCTATTTCATTTGTTATCGAGACAACATTTGGTTATTTTTGTTGCCACTCATATGGCAGATTTACAATATCAATCGGTCGTTTGTCAATTTAGCAGGAATACAATATCAGGTGTACAGGGAGGATGGAACAGCCGCTGTTCAATTTTTTTCCGGACGACTTTTTAATAACAGAAATTTTTTTCAATCCTTAGTCAAAAATGTATCAAATTAGGATACTTTTGAAAAATTAAAGATGAGCATTTCAATACGGTCTCTAAATAAGATTTACCCGAATGGAAAACAGGCACTGAATAACATCAACATGGAGATTCCAACAGGTATGTTCGGCCTGCTGGGGGGGCCCAACGGAGCAGGTAAATCCACATTGATGCGAATCCTCGTGGCTCTTATGGAACCTACTTCGGGTAAACACTGGGGGGGCTCATTGATCTCCAGGCCCCCCCACGCCGTTACCGATAAACTTTGCCTACTGAACGGTTCCCCCCCTTTAGGAAACAGATGCATATACCCGTCGAAAACATATCCGCATAACCAGTACTGATTTACTGGCGATGTAATAATGCATGTGTCAGGATTGTGTACACTTGACTATTTGTTGCAACTTTTCAAGTCTTGACAGAGCCTCTTTCTGAGGAAGTTTGTTCATAGGAATATAGTAGTTAAAAGATCAAATATGTTGCTTTCCACTAACATGCGGATATTTCAATATGTGAAATGCGGGGAGAGGGGTAGGCTTTTAATTATTCCAAATTTCCCATGCTGCCAGAGCCTGAAGCTCCAACATCTCTTTACCGTTTTTAATAACTGCCCCCCCTGCTCTTTCCCTTTTTAGGAAAAGTGTCGTTTCAGGGTTATAAACCAGGTCATAAAGTAGATGACCGGTTGTAAGATACTGATATGGAATATCGGGACAGTTGTCTACATCCGGGAAAGTACCTACAGGTGAAGCATTCACAATAAGTTTATGGTCCAATATAATGGCGGATGTAAGTTCGTTGTATGTGAGCCTGTTATCACCTTTAGAACGAGAGACATATGTCCAATCGATGTTCAAGTCTTTAAGAGCTTGCGCAACAGCCTTTGACGCACCTCCCGTACCCAGAATCAATGCTTTTCTGTGAACATCTGCCTTCAATATAGGGTTAAGAGAGTTTTTAAATCCGGTATAGTCGGTATTGTAACCTGTAAGCTTGTAGTAATACATGTCTCCGGGCTTTCTCTCAATCCTGATCACGTTTACAGCTCCAATTCTTTCTGCTTCGGGGGAGATATCGTGCAAAAATGGAATCACTTTTTCTTTGTAGGGAATTGTAACATTCAGACCCTTCAGATGCTGATTAAAAAGTATAACTCGACGAATATCCAAGATATCCTCCAGTTCGAAATTCAGGTATTCAGCATCAATATTCTCCCGCATGAACTTCTCAGTGAAGAATTTTGCCGAGAAAGAGTGTTTAAGCGGAAAACCAATCAGTCCGTAAGTATCCATTATTTCAAATTATAAAACCGGTTTCTCTGCAATGTATAATGTTGTAATACCAAGCGTATATCGTCTTAAGCGTATGTTTGTAAACCCGTTTTTCTTCAGGATAAGCATCATTTCTCTTCCCTGTGGAAAAGCTGCAATAGACTCGGGAAGATATTCATATGCCCTCTGTTCGGTTGCGAGGATACCTGACAAAACAGGCATTACATATTTGGTATAAGCAGAATAGAGCTGTTTCATCGGTGTTTTGCCGGGTGTTGTAAGTTCAATAAATAGAAATACCCCCCTCCCGGCTTCAAAACACGAAGCACCTCTTTGAAACTTTTGTCTATATCTTCGAAGTTACGTACCCCCCCAAATGCTATGGTGGAAGCATCGAAGCTGTTATCAGGAAAGTTCATCTCTGCGCAATCCTGTTTTTCGAAAGTTATGATATCGTCAAGTCCTCCTGCTTTCACTTTGCGGCGGCCAATCGACATCATCCCTTCTGAGATATCAACAGCCATGATCTTTTCAGGTTTCAGGATCTTCTGTGCCAGAATAGCGAAATCACCGGTGCCAGTAGCAATGTCCAGTATCTGATGGTGAGGGTATTTTTCAACACCTTAAGGGCATCACTGCGCCAGTAATTATCAATACCCAGTGATAGTGCACCATTAAGCTTATCATATCCCGGAGCAATTTCATTGAACATGTGAATAATCTGCTCTTTCTTTGGCTTATCGGGATGGTAAGGATTTACCCTTTCTACTTTATAACTCATTTTTCAGGTTTAGTGACTTTTTTTACTTTTAGTTGTCAGTGGGTTAAATATTCAGTAATATTATTCTCAATGCGTTTTTCCAGAGCTTTCGCATCTGCTTTCACAAATTTCTTTCCCACAATTTTTTTCGTACAATTCAATATATCTTTCCGAAACGCTGTTGCAATATTCATCTGTCATTTCGGGAATTTTTTTGTCCGGGTTGCCCCCCCTGAAATCCGTTATCCATAAGCCATTTGCGTACAAACTCTTTCGATAGCTGCCTTTGCTCTTCTCCCTTATCGAAACGCTCTTTATACCCTTCGCTGTAGAAATAGCGTGACGAGTCGGGTGTGTGAATCTCATCTATCAAGTATATTTACCATCTTTTTTTTGCCAAACTCGTATTTGGTGTCCACCAGAATAAGCCCCTTTCAGCAGCCATTTCAGTCCCTCTTTGAACAGTGCATACGTGTATTCTTCCAGCTGTTCGTAATCTTCCCTGCTTACCAGCCCCCCCTGGGCTAGAATCTCCTCTTTCGAGATGTTTTCATCATGCCCTTCATCTGCTTTAGTGGTAGGAGTGATAACAGGTGATTCAAACTTCTGATTTTCCCGCAATCCATCAGGTAACGAAAGCCCGCAAATGGAACGTACCCCCCCTTTCTTGTATTCGCGCCATGCACTTCCCGTGATGTAGCCGCGGATAACCATTTCTACCTTAAACGGTTCACAACGTATTCCTGCTGTAACCATCGGATCGGGAGAGGCAGTTTTCCAGTTGGGTACAATATCGGAAGTGGCATCGAGAAAGTCGGCTGCTATCTGGTTTAGTACCTGCCCCCCCTTATATGGGATTCCCTTTGGTAATACCACATCGAATGCTGAAATGCGGTCGGTGGTAATCATTACCAGCGTGTCGCTTCCAATGCTGTATACGTCGCGTACTTTTCCATAATAAACACCTGATTGTCCCGGGAAATTATAATTTGTTTTTGTTAACGTATTCATCTTCTCTTTATGATTTTATTTGTTTGTAGTTTATCTTGTATCCTCCGCATTTATGTTGCTGGTATTATGACTTTTGTCTGCTCTTGAGCGTACTAACGCATCTTCTTTCTCATACGCCTCAACTATTCTCTGTACAATCTTATGACGCACAATATCTTTTATTGAATTCAACCGTGGCGATGCCTTTGATACCATACAGCACCTTCATTGCGTGAATTAGTCCCGACTGTTGCGAACTTGGCAGGTCTATTTGTGTGATGTCACCTGTTACAATCATTTTCGCGTTTAACCCAAGGCGGGTAAGGAACATTTTTATCTGTGGCTTCGTGGTGTTCTGTGCTTCATCAAGTATAATAACCGCATCGTTGAGGGTACGCCCGCGCATAAAAGCCAGAGGTGCTATCTGAATTATTTTATTTTCGAGATACTCTTTCAGTTTTAAGGGGGGGATCATATCCTCAAGGGCATCATACAGTGGTTGAAGGTAAGGATCAATTTTCTCCTTCATGTCTCCCGGAAGAAACCCCAGTTTTTCGCCTGCTTCTACTGCCGGGCGGCTGAGTATGATCTTGCGTACCTGCTTTGTTTTCAATGCGCGTACAGCCAGGGCAATAGCCGTATAGGTCTTCCCCCGATCCGGCAGGGCCAATTGCGAACACCATGTCGTTAAAGTCGAATACTTCAACCAGTTTTTTCTGGTTGAAGGTACGAGCTAATATAGGCTTTCCGTTAAGCCCGTGAATAATGAGGTTGTCCACATTCACCACCGAGGGCGCTTTACCCTTCACTATGTCAAGAATGTCTTCCTCTTTCAGCACATTCATTTCGTTGCTGAATTTCTCCAGCTCATGAATTTTTGCTCCGAACGCCATTAATTCCTCCTCTTCTCCAATTACCTTGATAACATTTCCTCTTGCTACTATTCTAAGTTTTGGGAACAGTGTTTTCAACAGCTGGATATTACTGTTGTTGATGCCGAAAAATACTACCGGGTCTACATTTTCAATGAGTATAATGCGTTCAATCATTCTTGAATTTATGTAAATTAAGTATATATTGTCTATGTTTATTTTCGTGTCCTTCTATATAATTGATAAAAGCGTTGTTCACAAGACGATTGCCCCCCTGGCGTGGGATAGTTGCCCGAGAAATACCAGTCGCCCCCCCGATGGTTGGGGGCACGCCTTGTGCAAATCTTCTATACGTTGAAAAACTATCTGGACCTTAGCCTTAATATCATTGGAAGTAAGCATACATGCAATCTTTTCAGAGATCTCCTCTTCAGTAAAAGGTGCGTAAATATCCTTCACGTAATTCACAATCTCTTCCTTACTCTTGTGGCTTTGAGCTACCGATTTTTCGTATGTTTCATCAATCACGTGGTGCATACCGCGTTCCTTAAGAAGCTCAATGGCCGACTTGAAAGCAATAAACTCGCTCATACGCGTCATGTCTATACCATAACAATCAGGATAGCGTATCTGAGGGGGGGAAGATGATACAATAATAATCTTTTTGGGGTCAAGCCTGTCCAGTATTTTGATAATACTCTGTTTTAAAGTTGTTCCACGTACAATACTGTCATCGATAATAACCAGGTTGTCCAAACCTCTTTTCAAAGAGCCATAGGTAACATCGTATACATGAGCTGCAAGGTCGTTCCTGGTATTCCCCCCTGCGATATAAAAGTACGGAGCTTGATATCTTTGATGGCAACTTTTTCAGAACGGACTCGTTTGGAAAGAATCCGGTCAACTTCCTCTTTGGTAAGTGTACTGCCTTTTTCGAGAATGATGGCCGCTTTCTTGTGGTTGAAATGATCTTCCAGCCCTTGAAGCATCCCGAAGTATGCCACTTCAGCGGTATTGGGTATGAAAGAGAAAACTGTGTTGTCGAAATCGTCATCAATTGCTTTAATTATTTCCGGAACAAGCAGTTCACCCAGTTTTTTTGCGTTCACGATAAATATCATAATCCGATCCGCGTGAAAAATATATACGTTCGAAAGAGCAAGGGGTTATTTTTTTCTTTTTTTTCGGGAGGATCTGGTGAAGGCTGACGGTACCGTTTCGCTTCACAATAAATGCTTCTCCAGGCTGCAGTTCGTGCACATCGTCTTTCTTAAGATTAAAAGCAGTTTGAATAACCGGACGCTCCGAAGCTACCACAGCTACCTCACTATCGTGGTAATAAAATGCGGTGCGTATACCCCCCCACGGGTCGCGAAGTGTAAACGCGTCTCCACTCCCAATTAATCCTGAAAGGGCGTAGCCGCCGTCCCAGTTTTTGGAGGCTCGCTTTAAAAGGAATGGGATGTCAAGTCTTTCTTCAATCAAATAACTTACCTCTTGTCCGTCGATATTGTTTTTTTTCCAGATGATCGTATTGATATTGTACTTCTCGGTCTAGATAATGGCCTATCGATTCCAGTATGACGAAAGTATCGGCATAATCGCGAGGGTGTTGTCCCTCCGACAGGAGTTGTTGAAACATTTCGTCAACATTTGTCATGTTGAAATTTCCTGCAAGGGCAAGGCTTCTCGATGCCCAGTTGTTACGGCGTAACAGAGGGTGTACATAGGTGAGCCCTATTTTTCCTGATGTGCTATACCGAAGATGGCCTATAAACAGCTCCGAGGCAAACGGTACTACCTTTTACAAATTCAATATCGTTAAGCTGATCTGGTGTAAACTGCCTGAACGCGTCATGAACCTTTGAGAATATTTCAGAAATTGCGCCTGAGCCCAGTGCACGCTCTCTGAAAATATATTCACTTCCCGGGGTTGCCTCCAGCTTAACGGCGCCTAGCCCGGCACCTTCCTGGCCGCGGTTATGTTGCTTCTCCATAAGAAGGTAGAGTTTGTCCAGGCCATATTGCCATGTACCATACTTTTTGTAATAATATTCAAGCGGTTTGAGAAGCCGGATTACCGCGATACCGCATTCATGCTTAATGCTGTCAGTCATTTAGAGAGTTTATGTGCAATAATTACATTTTTGCCCTACAAAAGATTAAATGGAGACTATAAAGGCAGAAACCAGTTGATGCCGCCATTAGGGAGGCAATTGCTGCAGGCCATCAATCTCATTTCAATCAGATTTGAAAGGGAATACAAATTTAGCTTTATTTGTGGAGATTCAGGATATTTTGCACCCTTAATCTTATTAAAAATGTCAAAAGTTGGCTCCCCCCCATTACCTGCAATTGAGCATGGATGCGGCTCAGGATCAAGAAATGCAAGTGTGCATGCAACCGAAGGTGTTAGCAGGTTGCCGAAATTTAATCTGTTGGCGATGGGGAGAAATCGTTCGAGAGAGGTTATCTTTGCATATATTAGGAGGATAATCATGAATTGGAAACAGTTATTATCTGCAAAGAGATTTGGAATGGAGCATTATAAGGGTGCAAAAAAACATGAGCGCACAGAATTTCAACGAGATTATGACAGGCTGATCTTCTCTTCTCCCTTTCGGCGCTTGCAGAACAAAACGCAGGTTTTTCCGCTACCCGGTAGTGTGTTTGTGCATAACAGGTTGACACATAGTCTGGAAGTGTCCAGCGTGGGGGGGCGTTCGCTGGGAGAAAATGTGGCGCGCGCACTGCGAGAAAAGTATCCACGATCGGCAGCACATTTCGAAGAAATTGGTTCGATTGTTTCTGCCGCTTGTTTGGCGCACGATTTAGGCAATCCGCCATTCGGGCACTCAGGGGGGGAGAAGGCTATCTCCACATTTTTTTTCTGAGGGGGGGAGCGGGACTTATTTAAAAACACCGGTTGAGGAGGAGGGTGGGAGGTGGGCCGATTTTACCTTTTTCGAAGGTAATGCTAATGCTCTACGGTTGCTTATGCATCAGTTCAGGGGGGGAAGAAGAAGAGGCGGTTTCGCGATGACATACGCCACACTGGGCTCAATAGTTAAATATCCATACTCATCTGAATTGAGCGGAGGAAAACAAGTTCGGTTTTTCGCATCGGAAGAGGATGATTACAGGAATATTGCCGTTGACCTGGGTATAGACGTGCTGAACGGCAACCCGTTGAAGCTGGCACGTTATCCTCTGGTATATCTTGTGGAGGCTGCCGACGATATCTGTTACCAGGTAATGGATATAGAGGATGCCCACAAGCTGCATCTGGTATCTACTGAGAAAGCGATGGAGCTGATGCTCGGTTTTTTTTGATGAAGAGGGCCGTCGCAAGCGCACCGCCACATTATCGTATGTAAGCGATGTAAATGAGCAGATTTCTTATCTGCGTGCAGGGGTGATCGGATTACTTGTGGAAGAATGTTCTGAAGTATTTACCGATAATGAAGAGATGATTCTCAACGGGGAGTTTACCGGTTCTCTTATCAAACATATTTCCCCCTGTGGCTGTGAGTGCCTACAATAACTGTTCTGATTTTGCCTTTCATAAAATTTATCGTTCTAAAGATGTGCTTGATATTGAACTTGCAGGATATCGTATAATAGGTTTTTTTTACTTGATGTTTTCACCAATGCTATCCAAAATAAAGATCATGCCTATTCAAAGCTACTTTTGGACAGAATTCCCGATCAGTATGAAACCAATTCACCAAGCATGTACGGGAAAATTCAATCAGTTATTGATTACATATCGGGTATGACAGATGTTTATGCATTGGATCTGTATCGCAAAATCACAGGCATGGGTTTGCCCGATATCTGATTATATACTTCCAATTTGATAATAAAAATATTTTTGATTTTTTTATTGAAATTATTTGGTAGGTTTTAATTTCTTTTTTTTATATTTGTAACGTGGTTTTTTCATAATAGTATTAGATTTAAGGTTAACATGTTTGGCAGAATGTCGAGAGACATTCTGCCAATTCGTTTTAAACGTTTTTTTGTTGCGGTATTTTTATAAGTAATACTTTATGAAACAAATGAATATAGGGATTATTCAAGAAGTATTCATGCTGAATTACAATTCATGACAGAAGAAACAAAATAAAGTCTAATTTATTTTAAATCCAGTCTAATCTTTTTTTACTTTTGTGGTATAATTGTTTGCTTATGCAAAAAAGATACATTATTCTAACTGTCGCTTTTTTTTCTATACTGCTTACCCGGTGTAATTCAGGGGACAAGGAGCTAAACAGGAAATTATCGGAAATGGCAGCCTCTATCAATGAATCAGCCCTGTCATGCTTGATGGCTACACGCGATTCGAAGAAGCATCGGTATCGTCAGATAACGTCTTCAGATATCGATATACGGTGTTAAATACAACCAACCCGGACTCTCTTGTAGAGAGTGGAGCGGTGGCACTTGTTGAAAATATTAAAAAGAGTTTTCCGGGAATCCCGATCTGCTCATTTTAAGGAGAACAAAGTAGTGATAGAATATATGTATAACGATGAAAACAACAGAAACATCAACTTGATACGAATAACACCCGATGATTACCAATAAAATAAGAAGCTATGAACACTATTTCTACATTGACGCTGCGGGAAAGCAAAAAGGGACTTTCTCTCCTGAGGAGCTCGGACAAGAGAGTATAAAAAGAGACACCCTTGTATGGACACAAGGAATGGAGCAATGGAAACGTGCTGAAGAGGTTGACGAGCTGCAGTATCTTTTTACGGTACATACAGTACACCTCAACCAACTAATGCGCCTCACCCTTCATCTTATGGGCAGGCTAGTGCTGTACCTGGGTACCGTGAGCAGCCCGTCATGCCCAAATCGTGGCTTGTGGAGTCTATTCTTGTGACTATCTTGCCATTTATGCTGTGCAGCAGCTTCCTGAGCCTTCTCGGAATCATCGGTATAGTATATGCGTCTCAGGTTGAATCCTTCTACAACAGAGGAGACTATGCCGCAGCAGCTGAGGCTTCGCGGTCTGCTGGCAAATGGACCAAAATTGCTATGTGGATAGCAATAGGATGGATACTGTTGATAATAATCTCAATAACTCTTTTTATGGTGTTTATTGGATCTTTTGCTGCTATACCAGGACTAAGCGATTTGATAAATACTTAAAAATGGAAAAAGCCTCATATTCATCTAAGGCAGCATCTCAACGCAATTTGATAAATACTTAATCTATGGAAAAAAATTATAATATGGAAGATCAAAATTTCACACAGCCACCTATTCCGCCACAGCAAGAGAATCATGCAGATAACATTCCTCCTTTAAAACCGGGTAACTGGCTATGGCAGTCTATTTTAGCTACAATATTCTGCTGCATACCATTTGGAATTGTTGGAATTGTTTATGCAGCCAAGGTCGATTCGTTATATTTCAACGGAATGTATGCCGAATCGGAAAGGGCTGCTCAAAAAGCTAAGATGTGGACACTTATAGCTTTTGGTACAGGATTATTGTATCTGATTATTTGGATAATTCTTTTATCTACAGGTAATTTACCTTCATACATGGAAAATATTATTGAGAACAATGCAAGCGGCTACAATTTTTAAGCACGTCTTGCTGAAGCAGTGAAAAAAAACAAGGGATTAGCAATTGGTTCTGCCATAGGTTTTCTTCTTATGGTAGCTCTTTTTGTGTTTTATCGCTTCGATCCATCGGTGAAGCCGTTTTTCCCGAAATGCCCTTTCCTTCTCGCAACCGGTTACGAATGCCCGGGGTGTGGCTCACAAAGGGCTATTCACAGCTTGCTGCATCTTGATATCAGAACTGCATTCAGACAGAATGCTTTTATGGTGCTTGCACTGCCTTATATCATTCTGGGTATTTATCTGGAGTATTTAGGAGGGAAAGAGCAATACCCGAAGATCGAAAAATTCTTTTTTTGGCAGATGGGCGGCTGTGGTACTGTTGGTTGTAATTTTTGCCTATTGGATCTTGAGAAATCTGTTTTAAATCAGTGTTTTCTCAAAATATTAATCTCTTGCCGTTCAAGTAAAGATATTGGAGTTCAGCTACATTATCAGCAACAATATCTGCTTAAGATTTTCTAGCTTTAGATACGGTTCGGAATGCAATGTCTATGGTTTCAACTCCGCTATATTTAATGTCGTAACTTCTCCTTCAGGAAACGTCCGGTGTACGATTGATCACATTTTGCTATCTGCTCAGGTGTACCCTCGCACACAATGTATCCTCCGGCTTTGCCACCTTCGGGACCCATGTCAATTATGTAATCGGCGCACTTTACAACCTCCATGTTGTGCTCAATAATGATTACCGTATGTCCGCGTTCGATAAGCGCATTGAAAGCTTTAAGCAGTGTCTTTATATCGTGGAAGTGCAGGCCGGTAGTAGGTTCGTCGAAAATAAAAATAGTGGGCTGCGTTTTTTTTCTTCCCCCAGATAATATGCCAGTTTTACACGCTGATTTCACCGCCCGAGAGAGTTGATGATGATTGTCCCAGTTTCAGGTATCCTAATCCCACATCTTGTAAAGGCTGAATTTTTTTTAACAATTTTCTTCTCTGCAGCACCTTTCTGCATTCCAAAAAAATTCAATGGCACTGTCTATTGTCATTTCTAGCACATCATAGATTGTAACCCCCCCTTTGTATTCAACCTCCAATACCTCGGGAGAGTATCGTTTGCCATGACACGATTCGCACTCCAGCCTGATATCAGCCATGAATTGCATCTCAACAGTAATGGAGCCTTCTCCCTTGCACTCTTCGCAACGGCCTCCTTCCACATTAAAGGAGAAGTAAGCAGGAGAGAAATCCATCTGCCTGGCAAGGGGGGGTTGTGCCGAGAACAGCTTTCTTATTTCGTCAAATGCCTTAAGGTAAGTTACGGGATTGGAACGTGATGATTTTCCAATTGGGTTCTGATCAACATATTCCACTCCTTTCATTAACTTTATATCCCCCCCTGTAATATCGCTGAAATCTGCACGTTCCAGTGCAGTGCCTTTGTAATGAAATTGTAATGCTTTGAAAAGATTTCGTTTACAAGCGACGATTTCCCGGAGCCGCTTACGCCAGTTACCACGGTCATTACATTAAGCGGAAACTTCACATCGATATTCTTCAGGTTGTTCTGGCGTGCCCCCCCTTTAACTTCAATGTAGTTGTTCCATTTGCGACGTATTTCAGGGATCTCTATCTGCTCTTCACCTGTAAGGTATTTTACGGTATAGCTGTCACTGTTGTTGTCCAGCTCGGACATATAACCCTGGTACATGACTTCACCTCCCAGACGGCCTGCCATGGGACCGATATCAATAATATAGTCTGCTTCACGTATTATCTCTTCATCGTGTTCAACAACAACTACGGTATTGCCTATTTGCTGTAATTCACGAAGTACCTTAATTAACAGGTGAGTGTCTCTTGAATGCAGCCCGATGCTGGGTTCATCCAGTATATATAGCGAACCCACCAGGCTGCTTCCCAGGGAAGATGCCAGGTTGATGCGCTGACTTTCACCTCCTGACAGGGTGTTCGAGAGCCGGTTTAGAGTTAGATAACCAAGCCCCCCCACATCAATAAGAAACCGTAAACGGTTGTTTATCTCTGTCAACAGCCTTTCAGAAATAGCAGCATCAGTTTCATCCAACTGCAGATGTTCGAAAAACAGTTTTAATTCAGTTACCGGCATCATCACCAGCTCGGCAATAGATTTACCGCCTATTTTCACATAAAGTGCTTCCTGTTTAAGCCGTGTGCCTTTGCAAAGGGTACAATCGGTCTTGCCGCGATATCTGGCCAGCATAACCCGGTATTGGATCTTATACAGGTTTTTTTTCGAGCATACCAAAGAAGTCGTTGATTCCGTAAATATCTTGTTCATGCCGGCCATTCCATAGTATATCTTTTTCTTCTTCCGACAGATCATAATAGGCGCGGTGGATAGGAAAATCAACTTTATAAGCATTGTAGGTAAATTCTTTTCTCCATTCGCTCATTTTTCACCTCTCCAACACTGTACACACTCTTCCTGAACTGAGAGGCTTTTATCCGGTATCACCAAGCTTTCATCAATTCCAACTATTTTGCCGAATCCTTCGCATCTGGGACAGGCGCCGGCGGGGCTGTTGAAATTGAACATCAGATCTGAAGGCTCTTCAAAAGTAATGCCGTCGGCCTCGAAACGGTTGGAGAAAGTGAACGATTCAATTCCTTTTTCACCCCAGAAGCGGACAATACATTCGCCGTTACCCTCAAGGAAAGCGGTTTCAACAGAATCGGACAGACGATTGACAGCAGCTTTATCGGGAGAACAGGATAGGCGGTCGATTACCAGCATAACCTCATTTTCGGGAGGAAGTTTTTCTGTTCCAGTAACTCGTCAATCCGGTAAAACTGTTCTCCCACATCAACACGGGTAAACCTTCTTTCATAAGTATTTCCAACTGCTCACGCAGGCTTCGGCCGTTTCTCAACTGTATATACGACAATACCGCCATTCGTGTCCCGGCACGGTATTCTTGCATTTTCTGCACCACATCATGTACATAATGTCTTTTTACCTCTCTGCCCGAAACTGGAGAGATAGTTTTTCCTGCCCGGGCATACAATAGACGCAAATATTCATAAATTTCGGTGGAAGTGCCAACCGTGGAGCGCGGATTGCGTGAAGTCGTTTTCTGTTCGATGGCAATAGCGGGAGGAATACCATGTATATAGTCACATTCGGGTTTGTTCATGCGACCCAGAAATTGACGTGCGTAGGCTGAGAGGCTTTCTACATAGCGCCTTTGACCTTCTGCATAAAGCGTATCGAATGCCAATGAAGATTTACCGGAGCCGGAAAGACCGGTAATTACAGTGAAAGTGTTTCTGGGGGGATAACCACGTCGATGTTTTTGAGGTTATTGACGCGCGCACCTTTTATTTCGATTTGTTTCGGATTACTCATAATTTGTGACACATAACCTGCAAAGGTAATCACTTTAGAAACGCCAAAAAAAGGAAGCAGGCACCAAAAAAAATCAAAAAAATAATTATTTTTGTTCCTGAATATGGAGATCTCCTTACCGGAATCAGTTTCCCAAACCTCAAAAATTTACCCAATGGATTCTTTACTTTCCAAATTACAACTTGAGTTTGCCTTACCGTTTTCAAATCCGGTATTGATATTCGCACTGCTTTTGTCGATTGTTCTTTTGTCTCCCATACTACTTAAACGAATTAATGTGCCAAGCATTATCGGTTTGATTGTTGCAGGTGTAATTATCGGCCCTCATGGGCTTAACTGGATTGATAATACTCATGCCGGAGTTGAGATGTTCTCTACCATAGGGTTGCTTTATATTATGTTCATTGTAGGCCTGGAGCTTGATCTCGGTGAGTTTTTGCTCAATAAAAACAAAAGTTTCGCTTTTGGCTTTTACACCTTTGTTATTCCATTACTTGTAGGTTATCCTGTTTGTCATTACCTGCTTGGTTACGATGCCGAAGCAAGTTTCCTTATAGCAAGCATGTTTTCTACACATACGTTGGTGGCCTATCCTATTGTAAGCCGTATGGGGATTTCACGCAATCAGGCGGTAGCAATCACGGTTGGAGGTACTATTTTCACAGATACGGGTGTGCTTATTATACTCGCAATAATTTTATCAAACAGCAACGGAGGGTTTAATTCCACTTTCTTAGTGAATTTGCTGTTCTCGCTGCTTCTCTTCTCCCTGATTATTTTTCTTATTCTGCCACGTATTGCCAAGTGGTTTTTAAGAGAGCCACATCGGAAAATATACTACATTTATCTTTGTGCTGTTCGCGGTATTTTCTGCCGGTTTCCTTGTTGAACTGGGAGGAATTGAGCCCATTATCGGGGGGCATTTGCCGCAGGGTTGGCCCTGAACAGATTAATTCCACATTCATCGGCGTTGATGAACAGGTTGAGTTTTTCGGGAATGCACTTTTCATCCCTATTTCCTGATCTCGGTAGGGATGATGGTAGATATAACTGTTGTGCTGGATGGACCACGTACACTTATCGTGGCTTTGACTCTCACAATGGTTGCTCTGCTTGGAAAGTGGCTGGCAGCATGGGCAACACAGAAGACGTTTCGCTATTCCAAAACCCAGAGAACCCTTATTTTCGGGCTTAGCAGCTCACATGCAGCTGCTACGCTGGCCATCATATTGGTGGGTTACAAAGCTGGACTGCTAGATGAATATATTTTAAACGGCACCATTATCCTTATCCTGCTCACTTGTATTGTGGCTTCAGTCTTTACACAAAATGCCGCCAGGGAGATAGCGATCAGCGAAGAGGATGAACCTCTGACTCCCTCTACTATGGGGGGGGAGTTTGCACAGGAAAAGATTCTGGTACCCATTGCCAATCCCACCAATATCGGTCAACATGTTGAGCTGGCGTTACTGCTGAAAGATAAAAAAATCGGTAAACCCGGTTTCATTGCTTGGGGGGGTTGTTCCTAACAACCGGGAGGCGGAAAAGAATATTGTGAGTTTTAGGAACCAGTTGCAGGGTTTTGTCTCCACTGCCACGGCTGCAGAGGTAAAAGTAGATATAATTACTACTATTGATCATAATCCTGCCGATGGCATTTCTCGAATAGCTCGTGAAACAATGTCTGATATAGTAATTCTGGGATGGCCTGGAAAAGTGGGGGGGTTATGGGACAGGTTGCTGGGAGAAAAGGTAGACCTTATAATTAAGGGAATGGATAAGAACTTGTTTGTCTGCCATGTGGAGCAGCATCTTATTTCGAATAAACGTATTGTTGTGATCTCACCGCCATTGGCTCAAAAAGAAGATGGCTTCGGGCTCTGGGTGAGCAAAGTAGCCAAGCTCTCCTCAGAGTTGTCAATCCCCGTGCTGCATCTGGGGGGGCACCCTGAAACGCAGGAGATCATTAACGGGCAGAAAAAAATCGGGAAATTTCACTTTCCAACCTTTTGTGGATTGGAACAATCCGTTGTCTTGTGGCGACCTGATAAAAAAAAGATGATCTTATAATTCTTATTTCTGCCCATAAAGGCTATATTTCTCATATTCCTGTTTTGGAGAGCCTGCCTTCACGCCTTGAGAATCGCTTTCCACATCATAATCGTATCGTTGTCTATCCCAAGCAGCATTCGGCGGATCAGTTGCTGGAAAACGAAGATCATATTTTTATTCCGTAAAACATATTTTTGAAAAAGCATATGAATCAGTTTAATCGATTAAGTTATTTGTTATTTATTATTGTTTTAATATCCGCTTGCGGTGTCTCAAAAAAAACTTTAACGCATCAATATTCAAACACCCCCCCAAAAAGGGAGTTCCGCGGAGCCTGGATTCAGACCGTGGGCAGTCGCGTTACACGCATATGAACAGCGCTGCCATGAAACACTATTTTCGGAGATGGTACGCAAGCTGGATGAAGCAGGTATTAATGCTGTTATTTTCAGATACGTCCCGAAGCCGATGCATTTTATAAGTCCGACCTGGAACCCTGGAGCCGGTTTTGACAGGTGAGCAGGGTAAAGCACTCGACGACCCCCCCGATTTTGATCCGCTGGCTTTTATCACTGCGGAGTGCCATAAACGGGGGATGGAGCTCCATGCCTGGCTGAATCCATACAGGGTAAAACAAATATAAATAATCCGCTTTCTGCCAGCCATATTTACATGAAATATCCCGAACGCTTTATTCAATACGGTAATCAACTGTACTTCGATCCGGGACTACCCGAGAACAGGAGCTTTATTTGCGAGGTCGTTCGCGATATTGTTTCCCGGTATGATGTGGATGCCATCCACATGGACGACTATTTTTACCCCCCCTATCCCATTGCTGGAACCCCTTTTCCTGACGAAAAAAGCTTCAATAACTATGCAGCATCACAGGGATTTTCTGCCGGACAGCTTGCCGATTGGAGAAGAAACAATGTGAATCTGCTTATCAGGCAGATAAAATATACAATTGCCGGTACAAAACCATGGGTGCGATTTGGTATAAGCCCTTTCGGTATTTACCGCAATAAGCGAAGTGATTCGAACGGAAGCGATACGAACGGACTGCAGAATTATGACGACCTTTACGCCGATATTAAACTGTGGGTGGAGAAAGGATGGATCGACTACAACCTGCCGCAACTCTATTGGGAGATAGGGCACAGTGCCGCCGATTATACTACGTTGCTGAACTGGTGGAATGCCAATAATTTTCAACAAACACTCTATATCGGACAGGACTTAAAGCGAAGCATCGATAAAAACGAGCTGGAAGTGAAGATCCGCCAATCGCGTGAAATGCCTTTCGTGAATGGCAATTGCTACTGGTACGGATACCAGATACTGGATAATACGGGTGGTGTGGCTGATATGCTGAAAACCGATATTCACCGTGCCAGGGCATTGGTCCCCGCCAGCACACATATGCACAACGGACGTCCGGGAGCTGTGAAAAGCTTACGAATATATATACCGAAGATATGCATTTTCTTACATGGGAGCATAAAAAAAACGCCTATGAATCCTGAGACAGCGCAGAAATTTGTAGTATATCGTTTCCGCCACGGCGAACGGGTGGATATTGATAGTGCCGAAAATATTGTAACGGTAACGCCCGATAATTTTTTTTCTGCTACCTTATGAAGGTGGTGAAACCCGCTGGACATACGTAGTTACCGCATTGGATGCTTTTGGCAACGAATCAAAGGGACAGCGAATAAAAATCAAGCTGTAAAATCACTATCTTTGCATTATCAATTAAATATAAGAGAATGATTGAATCTGAAAGTTTTAGTGAACAGGAAGAGCAAAGTGCAGTTTCGGGCGGACCGGAACATAGCAAAGAAACGGCCAATTCCGGTAAAGAGTTTCCAATGATAGCCAAAACTATGGCGGAGCTGGAGGATGTGTTGGCCGGGGAGCTGATAGCATTGGGCGCAAACAACGTAGAAATTGGTACCCGGATGGTGTCGTTTACCGGCGACAATGCATTGATGTACAAGTCAAATGTGTGTTGCCGTACAGCATTGCGTATATTAAAACCAATTTATACTTTCAAGGCTGATAATGCCGATGAGGTGTATGAGGCACTTAAGCTACTCAACTGGGATGAATATCTGGCATTGGATAATTCATTTTTGATCGATTCAGTGGTCTTTTCGCATATTTTTACTCATTCGAAGTTTGTGGCGTACCGCGTGAAGGATGCTATCTCAGACTGGTTTACAGAAAAGTATGGGAAACGTCCTTCAGTGAGTGTTACAAATCCCGACCTGGTGTTTAATATTCATATTGCACATAACAAATGTACTTTGTCGCTTGACAGTTCAGGCGAATCTCTTCATAAGCGCGGCTACAGGATCGCCCAAACTGAAGCGCCACTGAGCGAGGTGCTGGCGGCTGGGATGATCCTGAAAACTGGATGGCACGGTGAAAGTACGTTTATTGATCCCATGTGCGGGTCGGGGGGGACATTGCTGATTGAAGCGGCAATGATTGCCCTGGGAATCCCACCCGGTATTCACCGGCAGCATTTTGCCTTTGAAAAATGGAAAGATTTTGATGAAAAACTTTTCAGTGAGATATATAATGATGACTCCGGAGCGCGTGAGTTAAGGTATCGCATAATAGGGTGTGATATCTCCCCCAAAGCTATCGCCATAGCAGAAAAAAAACATTAAAAATGCGGGATTGAAAAAAATATATCGACTTGGAGGTAAAACCTTTTCAACAATTTACTGAAGCACCGGAACCTGCAGGAATTCTGATGACTAACCCTCCTTATGGTGAGCGCATTAAAGTGGAGGATATGGATGAACTTTATTCGATGATAGGTGAACGCCTTAAACACGTCTTTACAGGATACAACGCTTACATATTGAGCTATAGAAAAGAGGCTTTTGATGCAATAGGATTAAGACATTCCAAACGGTTTTTTTCTTTATAACGGAGCCCTGGAATGTGAGATGCGTGAGTACGAAATCTTTTCCGGAAAGCGTGATGAGCGTCCCGCAAGAGAATTTTCGGGGAAGAAGACGTCAAGGAAAGATGAGTACCATTACGAAAGAAATTCAAGGGAGGGTTACCGCCGCTCGAAAAGAACCGAACGGGGGGGCGAGGATGACAGGGCGCAAAGTGGCTTCGGCCGTAAGGGTAAGGATAACAGGACACAAAGCAGCTCAGGTTTTCACAGAGAGGGTGAAAGGACGCAAAGCGGTTTTGGCCGTAAGGGTGAGGATGAAAGGAAACAAAGCGGTTTCGGCCGTAAGGGCGAGGATGGCAGGACTAAAAGACGAGAAGGAAAGCCTTTTAAACCCGTGAACCGTTCATTCGGTAAAGAACGTGACTCACGTTTACGAGAACACTCCTCCGATGTAGACCGCAAATCCTACGGACGTTCTTTTGATAAAGAGCATGATGAATTTCCCCGCAAAAAAAGGATTATAAATCCGGAAAAGTTTTCAAGACTGATAAACGCTCTTCAGATATGCCGCATCCAGGGAAGAAAGGCGAGTATTCAAAAAGAAAAGATAAGCCCGGGGGGGCATGATACTTCATTAAATCTTTATTTATAATACAGATGACCAATTAGTTATGCTGGAATATCAAAAGCGCCATACTCTATTTTGATATTCAGTGAACTATAAGAATTATTTTAAAAAAATTACCGAAGTGTTGTTATTCATAAATGGTACTTTATCTACTTTAAAAGCTTCAGCCCGTCTTTAGCCGATTGGTCGGCAGGAGAGATAATCAGCACGGTATTGAACAACCGTTTTGCATCTGACTTCTTTCCAAGGAAATATTTTGTCCAGGCAGTCATCAGCGTGGAGTAATAGTCGAACGGGTACATCGCCTGTACCAGCTCAAAATATATTTCTGCTTGCTGAAAATCTTTCCGGTAATAATAGATATTGCCTAATGCATAATTCACTTTCGAGTTCATTTTATCTAAAGTCAGAATCTGCTTGTAAACCTTTTCCAGCTCATCACCCTTTTTTTTGAGCTTCCAGCGGGTAGCATAGGCCCAGTAGCGCTTCTACCGCTTTTGGTGCCAGTTGAATGGCAGAACGGTAATGTTTCTTGCTTGTTTCATAATCTTTTGACAGGTAATAGAGCCATCCCAGCCGAAGCGATTTGTGATAATCGTAACCGCTGACACTCTGCAGCACCCCCCCGATAGCTTTCTGATAGTCTCCAGATGCTTCGTAACTGTAACTGTCAGAAAATACCTGTGATGGGTTAATCTGTGCCGTCGCCATCGGTACAATCGCTAAGAACAGCAGTATGATCAGGCTTTTAATGTTTAAAATTCCATGAGAAAGAGATATTTATAAGGTGGTTGTTGTATTTATACGGGAGATAACGGGTGATTGAGGAGGCATAGCCTTCCCTTTGCTGCCATTGATATCCGGCGGTAGCCACCGCTTTTGTTATGTACCAGGAGAGGGTCAGCCCGGCAAGAGCTTTTACTGCATCGTAGGTGTCGTACACCATAAATGAATGATTGCTGATATAATTAAGGTGGTTGCCTATGCCGGCCGATCCTTCCAACCAAAGCTGTCTCGCCAGTTTGCATCCCAGATGCTGGGATACGATAAACTGGTTATTCACCCAGGAGTCACTGTTGAAGATAGCTGCCATTGAAGTGGTTCCGTAAAAGTTTAGGTTCCCCAACGGGTAATAGATTAATGACCCTTTTGCCTGATACTGTTCCCAACCGCCAAAGTTGGACCAGGCAACGGCGATCTCCGGCATCAGGTAGGTCCATCTTTTATTGATAAATGCCAGGGCTGAAAATGCAGAGGCCCTGTCCGTTTCAGAACTTGAGAGAGAAAAGAGGTTGTGACGTTTTATGAAGCCACGGCCGACTCCTGTTCTGTTGTTTTCAGCATAAGCGGAGGATTTGGTTGGCTTATCTTTCCCGTCGATACTGTAGTATCCTCCGGCTAATCCACACGAAAGGCTCTCCCCCGTAAAAATTCGAATACTAAGTTTAGCTGGTGCTGAGACAGGATGTTACTATATAGCAAACCCGAGGCATTGTGGCGTTCAAAGGCGTTGTTGTAACGCTGGTATCCGAGTAGTAGCTTCGACCTGCCAGATAGGTTGATACCTATGCCCAGAGATGCAAATGCCATATTGCGGTACAGGTTAAGCGAATCTAGCCCCCCCGTGAGTTTACTCCCCCCCAGTTCGGGAGTGTTCCCGCTGTAGGAATAGCCACCCGAAATCGATATATAGTCAACCACTTGCGGAGAGTATCCGATGGTGGCCTGGACATGAGGCGGCAGCGACCGTGCAACAATATTGGCATTTGTTTTTTTTGTCCGCTCAGAAGATATGCATAATAAAGACTCTCCAGCAGAACAGGGTCTCCCGGATTTTGCTCCAGTGTCTTACGGTAATATCGTGCTGCATTTGCATAATTCTTCAGTTCAAAGTATGCAATAGCAGTACGGTAGTCCAGATAATAGAACCCGATCTGCCGGGCACGAGCCTTTTTGGAGGTCTCAATCAGCTTCTGATAATCCTTTTGCAGGTATTGCTGATATGTTATACTGTCGATACTGGCTGTTTCGGGTGGTTGTTGTGCAATGAGTGGTAGCATCGACAATATAAATGTCGAGATGAATGTTATACCCAGTCGATACATAATGTGTGATTTTTGTGTTGATTTTGATTTGGTGATGATTCACTGTGATGACAGATATCCTTCTGTGAAGCTTAATGTTGAATGATTTTGTTTCCAGCAAACTTCTGTAAACCATCTTTTCCGGATAATGGATATTATCCGTTTCAATCAGTACCGACCGGTAACAAATTTGGGTGAAAATAACGAAAGGTGCCAGAAGATCCTGAAACCAGCGGGTTCCTTTAGGGTGCTCCTTAGTTAAAGGGATATTGTCCGAAACTGGTATCTCCCTTTCGTTAGACAGCAATAGTTTAAAGCAGCTTCGGTAGAAAGATAAAGCGGTGACGATTTTTTTCCCTTCAAAATCGGTGAAGTATAACATTGTGCCGTCATTTTCCATGTAGGCGGTTGCACGCGACTTTCGGCAGTGTATATAGGTTTTGTTGTATTCATCGGTAGCAATATACCATGAATATGGCTCATCATCATAAGTAACACTCATCGCTCTTCCCGGTTTGTTATCAAATGCCTTATGTGCCATCAGAGATGGTTGAATGTTGTAAATGGTACTCTTTTCTTCGGGTACCTTGCCAATATGCAGTAGGGGGGGTTTCTCTTTTCCTTTCTCGAAAAATATCCAATTGGATAGGCGTGGGTCTGTGCACCAATCTCGGGGGGGAGAGCTGCACCTGGAAGTGGAGATGCGGCTCGGATGAACGCCCCGAATTTCCGCAGGCGGCCAGGACAGTACCTCTGGTTACGTAATCACCGATGCGTACCTTGAAACTGTCTTTCTTTAGATGGCTTATCTGTGTATATAATCCGTTCAGGTGGTTGATGACAATACTGTTCCCCCAGTTTTACGGGTGTTTACATCGCCTATCTCATTATCTTCGGTGATGTTGCCGATCATGTATACATAGCCATCGGCAGGGGCCATCACCGGTTTGTTGAAACAGTAAAAATCTTCTTTTTCCGCACAACGGCCTAAACAGGTAGATCCCTGCTCGTCTGTAATCACAAAATCGAGCGCTTTTCCCCCCCATGCTCCCAGATGGGTGATGCCGCCATCATATCCCTGGCTAACCTGCCATTCCCCCCCCAAAAAAAAGGAAGCTGCAGCTTGAACAATGACTCCTGTGAAAAGCGTTCCATGTAATTCACATATTTGTAAACAGTTTTCTCAGGATTGAAATATTGGATATAGGGAAATATGAAGAAGCGGCTCAGGCTTCGTTGTTTTAGAATGAACAATACAAGTATTGATAACAGGCTGAATGGCAGAGTATAAGATGATAGACCTAACCCGGCAATCAGATTTTCTATGCTTGCATAAAAAAAAGAAAGAGGGCCGGGGGGGTGAGCACAATCACCAGCAGATAGCTGAAGCTGTTCGGTATAATAAAAAAACTACCAATAGCCATTCCCCCCCAGAAGATATAGTTCACACCTGCAAGATTCCGGGTTAGTTCCTGTATATCCACGCCTAGCAGTTTGCTGGTAAAAAATGCGAAGAAAAATCCCAGGAAAGCAACCGTCGATTTGATGCGTGAATGAAAGATCAATGCAATCGTTATGATGATGCCGACCAACAGGCTGTCGGTGAAGAAAACCGATGCCAGCGTCTTGAAATAGTAGTAGAATATTGATGGAAGGGGAACCCTATCCATCGCATGCGCTACCGGATACCATGGTACCTCCATTTGATTGGCCAGCACAACCGTGAAGCGGTCGAACAGGCCGATTGTCTCTATTTTGGTAAAGGTTTTTACCGAAAGGTCAACGACGAAAAGTGTGAAAACAAAAGGAAGCGTAAGTATTGGAAGGCTGTGTTTTGAGAAAAGCGATTCTAGCCAGATGGTGAACATGAAGGCCATGATTACCGAGAAAACAAAGAGTATCAGAAATGAATTGTTCGTATAAAACTTGTACATTAGCCCTATTCCTACGAAAATAGCATTGAAACCATAAATTCCAGAACGGATTTTCTGCTTCGAGAAACCTAGTATATGAGCAATAATGTTGGTCAACAGCACGGCGGCTAACCCGCCTGCTCCCAGCCTGCAATCGAGCAGGCTAATCAGTAGGAGTATCAGCGAGAACCAGCGCTCCTTCGAAAAGAAAATCATACCGTAACTATTCAATGTCCCGTCAAGGTACATGAGTGTGTATGTTCTAAGCCTGTTACCCATTCAATTTCCTGTTTAACTTATTAGCACTGACTATACGCCTTTATTACAAGGTGAAACTTTTGAGGTGTTCAGGCACCTTCTCCTGTTGCACAATGGTATCAACTGATTCGCTTTTGCGAATAAGATGCACTTTCCCGCTGGTATCTATTATGACAACGTTGGGACGAAGCGTGATGAACTGCATCCATTGTGTCATATTGTAAGCTCCAACCTCATGTATCACTACACGGTCGCCCTTTTTAAGAGTGGCAGGCTCACGCTTTCACGCAGACAGTCTATGTTCATACAAAGAGGCCCATAAAGTACCATTTCTTCGGCATGTTGTGTGAAGTCCTGTGCCGGTGATACTTTATGGTTATACCAAAAGGAGGTGAACAGGATGTTTACGCCTATATCAAGCACGGTAGCCCTGCGTCCGTCAGCAAGCCGTTTTGTAGCCAGCACCGATCCCAGCAGGTAGCCCGCTTCATCAATTAAGGCACGACCATTTTCCAGAATCAGCAGGGGGGCATTTCATCCGGCTTAAAGCCTGCTTGCAGGATTGTGCCGGTGATTGCTTCAGCATAGTCGTCGAACGTGGGAATCACATCCACTCCCTGCAGATAGGAGCCTTTCAGGGTGTTAGACGAACAGAAGCCGCCCCCCCATATCTATATATTTAATCTTTATCCCGGCAGTTCCGGCAGTTTGTCGCGCCAGATCGCACATTTTTCTGGCAGCCACCGCATAGGCGTTTACCGTAAGCATGTAGGTGCCGATGTGGGTGTGTAAACCCTCCAACTGCAGGTTGGGCTGTGTGGCAATCTTCATGATCGCATTCCATGCCTGTCCCGATTCGTAATTAAAGCCAAAGCGATCCCACTGGGGGGGATAGACACCGGTGTCCATGTTCACACGGATAGCCACCCTTGCCTTGTTGGCTGAACCTTCCAGCAGTTCAATCAACGTGTATAGCTCGTCGAAATGATCAATATGGATAAGAGAGTGGTTCTCAACCGCTCTTTTCAGGTCCTCTTCCGACTTATCGGGCCCGTTGAAGAGAATCAGGTTTCCGGGAACACCGTTGCGTATAGCTTTACGGTACTCAAAACCTGATACCACCTCCGCCCAGCTGCCCTCCTGATGGAAAATGTTGCAGACGGCATCAAGGTAGTTCGTTTTATAGCTCCAGGCAAACTGCACTTTTGGATAGCGCATTCTGAATGCTTTCAGCGCTTTCTGATAGGTCTGACGGATTGTTTTTTCACTGATTACGAAAAGAGGTGAGCCGTATTGTTCCATCAGGCTGGCGACAGCTACGCCATCGATCTGTTTTAACGGGGTATATCCGGTACGGCTGCCAAATTTATTTAACAGGCCTGTATTCAGCTTCTGAATGATTGGCCTTTCATAAGTCGGTTTCATAATTACATCTCTCCTGTTGTTGAAATTTTTTTCAAATTCCGATATATCCACGATCATATCGTAGGAATAGCGGATAAACATTTTGCCGCTCTTATATTCCGTGAACGGCTTAACTTTTTTTGCCCAGAGCCATTTTTAAAAGTGCTTCGGCATGATTCTGCCCGCATCCGTTGGCCAGGTACACCCAGGCCGGAAAGCGGGGGGGATTCATCTCTAGCAGGTAATACTCATTTTTTTTGTCTTTATGAATTCCAGCTCACAACCACCTCTCCAGCAGCTTTTCTCTATCACGTGGCGCGAAATTGCCAACAGCTCTTCATCTTCTAACGATATACCCGACCAGGCTTTACCCTTGTCGGTTATGTAGAGTTTACGCATCGGTATGGCACCGATACAGTTTCCCTGACCGTCTCCTATAGCGGTAACGTTCACTTCCGTGCCTGGAATAAACTCCTGCACAATCACCGGATAGCCCCCCCATTTGGCAACAATCTTGTAGAAATACGAGCTTGCCTGCTCGTAGGATGAGGCAATATAAGCATCGTAATAACGCCCTTTGATCACCATAGGGTAATCTAGTTCGTCTTCCAATTTTTTTGATCTCCGATACCTGGCTGATCATATGGTTTTGAGGTACTCTGACACCATATTTGTCACCAAATCTGGAGAGCTCTGGTTTTTGCCGTTCTTCGAACTGTTCGTGTGAAGGCAGGAAGGTTGCAATGCCCAACTCCGATTTCAGCTCCTTTTGAAGCTTGATGAAATTGTGTAACTCCGCATCGAAATTGGGAATTAGCACATCGATCGGTTCCCTGCCGGCAATGTATCGCAACCGTTCTTTTAGCACAGCCGATCCCGCTGTGGGTAACGGAAGCTGATATACACTGTCCACGAGATGGTGCATATATATTCCTGGCTCCAGTGTTTCATACGAAAGGCCAATAATGCGCACTTCAAACTCTTTGCTTTCTTTCAGTGCTCTTATTACCGGAATTCCAGGTCCCGGACTGTCGATATTGTTCAGTCCTGTTACGGCAACGGTGATTTTTGTTTTACTCATGTTCGGTTAGTTGATAGCTCTTCAGCATGGTCAGAAAATCATTCAGGTCCTTTTCTGCTGTATAGGTGTCCAATTCATACTCCTCCCGAAGCCTCTAGTATGTTTTTGTCACTCTCCCCCCCTCTTTCAGCTTTAGAAGGACAAAAATACCGGTCTGATTTACACTGAAGCTGTCGCCGGTGAGTGGATTAAAAATAAACCCGTTCTCACTGATAGCAATGTTTTTTTTCTAATTTTCATATCAGGTTGGCATTTGGTTTTGGATATGTGATTGTTCAATTCTGACAGTCATCATATCAAAAGTCAGTAACAAAAATAATCGTTTATTTGTGTTGTTCACAAAAAAAACCTGCTGAAATTTTGTTTTCAGCAGGTTAAAGTTAGAAATCGGATTAGTAAAATCACCTATTTTGTCTCTCTCCAGTCACAGATGCCGTTTTTGTTGGCATCTACGAAGTTTATACCGCGACCCCCCCTCCCATTGCGAATCCCGGCTCGGTATCCGGCGCCACGTCCGCGACGCGGTGTCCCTTTCTCGAAGTTGTCACAAACGCCGTTGCCATCGGCATCTATGAAATATCGTCCCCCCCGCCCTTGTCCGTTACCAAATCCCATGCCTCTGCCACGTCCGCTGCCGTTGCGTAGTGCCTGTCTGCCATTGGCGTTGGGATTTCCGGGGGTGCCTTTTTCGTAATTATCGCAAATGCCATTGTTGTTGCTATCTACGAATGCGGGGCCTCTCTGTATTGTTTGTCCGGCCTGGATCGTTTTATCCTGAACTTTTTCTGTTTGATCCTGATTTTGGGCAGCTGCCCATCCAATGGTGACAACCATCATTAATGTGATTGTAAAAAGTTTTGTTTTCATTTTTCTTTATTTATTTAATGATTTTGATTTATTGTTTACGGTTTATTCCACCCTCTCCCGTATCTATGTCTGTAGCCCCCCCTCCCGTGCTGTCCGGACGGTAATATCCGAATCCGCGCCGGGCGTTGCTTGTCTCATCCCTGTAGAGAGGAAGGAATGTTTCTTGCAGCCTGTAGCATTGAGCTGAATCACATACCGATTTAATTGAGAGGTAAAATCGTTAGTGATTTTCTTCAGCTCAGCGTGATGCCTACCTATATGGTCTGATATGCTGTTCAACCTGATCGTGTCGGGCTGTTCCCTGTTCAACTCTATGAACATCTCTGTCTTCAGCGAATCCATCTCGTAGATCAGTAAGTTTGCCTGTGGCTGGAATTGCCGATTTGCTTTCCGGAAGGCGTTCATCTGCTCATCATCGAACCTAAGTGTCTGACGGAAATACCTTCCGGTGAGCGGAGCCCGGCTTTCATCTATAACAACTGCAGCCTCATTGTCTTTTACCTGCCGGTTATGATAAAATATGGTTCCTATGGTGGTCAGGTTCAGCACCACTAACAGCGCAATTACCCATATCTGTATGCTGTTCTTCTTAGTCATAATCTTCCAAATTATAATATTCCAGGTTTTCTATCTGACTATCGTTGATATTCATACCCAGCTTCGGATAATAATCACCTTTATAACTATTTCCGAGAGTGATTCCCAACACTGTAACAGCAGCAAAACTGGCAGCCAGGGCAATGGCTTTCCACACAGATGGCCGGTAGTTTGCCTGCAGCTGCTTTCTTTCTATCTCCGCCAATACGCGTGTGCTCAGGTAGGGACTGGGGACCATCTGCTTTTCGCGTTCAATCAGGTCATTGATATATTTTCTGTTCCCATTCTGTTGGTTTGTTTATATGTTTGACAAGTCTCCCATTATTTTCCTACGGTTTTGTCCAGTTTCTTTTGCAGATTACCCTTTGCTCGTTGCAGTAGTTGTTCTACAGCCCCCCCTTCTGATTTATTCATGATACGGGCGACCTCTTTCTGGGGCAGTTCTTCATATCTGCTCAACACAAAAGCTGTTCGTTGAGAGGTGGGAAGGCGGTCGATTGCCGCTTTTATCAGTCTGTCTCTCTCCGCTGCTTCCAATTGTTCAAGTGGCGTTTTCTCGTTGCTATAATAGTTGAAGATGTTTTCGAGCGACAGCAATAACCTGTTTTTACTGTTCCGTTTAATAAAATTAATGCTGCAGTTCGCTGTTATCCGGTAGAGCCATGTGGAAAACTCAGCCTTTCCTTTGAAGGAGTGCAACGATTCAAAAACCCTTATAAAAACCTCTTGGGTGAGGTCATCCGCATCAGCTTTGGAATGCACGAATCCCATGGCTGTGCGAAATACCACTCCCTGATATTTTTCTATTAATTCCTTAAAGGCTTGAGTGTTGCCGGAGTTAATTTTTTTCTATGAGTTCTGAGTCCGTCAAAGTGCATGATGTTTGATTTAGTATTTAGACAACAGTTCCCTGATTTTCCTACGGTAGGATTACTTTTTACGGTTTTATTTCATTCTTTTACGTAAACGTTTTTTTTAATCTGCTTGATCGTTAACCGGAACCTGTTTCTTTTTTTAACTCCTGGAGGGCTGTATGTGGCGGATGAAAAATAAATTGGTTGCCTGGTCGCTACTTCTCAAAATAGGTTTTCGTTGCTTTATTGTTAAGTCGCACCCGTACCCATTCAGTAATTTTCTTCTGCTCGTTGCGGTTCAGTTCCTTTTTGATGTGAAGACTACGATAGGTATTCGTTCTGATCGGGTTGTATCGGTAAAATAACCGACTCGGCATAGGAGCAGCTCTTCATCTGTGGGTATATTTGCCTGATCTCCTTTAAAAGGTTTTCTCCCATCCCAGGTATGTTTTGTATACTGTCCAGTCTCCATTGGGCTTTTTTTCAAAGAGGAGGTGGTGATGTTGAGCTTGTTTTCCAGCTCCTGTGCTTCTGTTAAATAGCGACTGGCACTTTGTTTCAGAATTTCAGCATCTGCTCCTTCAATAATACTGATTTTTGAGGTGTCCAGCTGAAAGATAAGTGCTTTTTCTTTTATTTGAACCAGTTCTTCTTCGTTAGGCCCATATCCTGAATAGAGGAGTGATATTGAGCTCTGGTTCGGGTCCACCTTTGCTTCAATCAAGTAGCTGCCGCTTAAAATCGATATCTCCTGCAGATAACGGTTTGAACTTTCAGAAAAACGCTCCTTCCTTACCAGATCGTATCCGAATATGATGCTTGGGATGATGGTGATAAGCAAAATGGTGGTGATGGCGCTGTTAACCCTTTTACGCTGGGCTGGATCTATGATGCTGCGAATAGGAAGTTTAAGGATCTGACAGACGGTGAGTGATGATACCGCAATAAAAACTGTATTAATGGTGAAGAGGTAAAGGGCACCAAAGAAAAAAATTCAACTGGAGGGTAGCAAGCCCGTAACCTGCAGTGCACAGAGGTGGCATTAGTGCAGTGGCAATTGCAACGCCGGGGGGGATTACGTTCCCTTTCAATTTGCTGCTAATGGCTAATATCCCTGCCAGGCCTCCGAAAGCGCAATAAATACATCGTAAATAGTGGGGGGGCTTGTGCGTGCCAGTAATTCGGAATGAGCTGTATTTACCGGGGGGTGATGACAAAATAGAGTGTTGAAGTGATCAGACTTATACCGATGGCAAATGTGAGGTTTTTATCGACCGCCTGAACAAATGCCAGTCATAGGTCGCGATGCTATACCCCCATACCGTTGATGGGTCCCATCAGTGGAGATATAAGCATGGCACCTATGATTACCGCTGTTGAATTCATGTTCAGGCCCACCGATGCCACCAGGATGGCACACATTAGAATCCACAAGTTGGTTCCCTTGAAGACAATCCCTTTTTCAATTTCAGAGTGGATAACGTCAAAATCTTCCAGTTCTTTTCTGATGTCAAAATAGCTGATTATGCTCATTCTTTTTGAGTATATGTTAATTATAGCAACGTAGTTTAAGTATGTTATAATTACTTTACTCTTCAAAGATGCAAAAAAATAACTGGACATAACTTTTATTTTTTTTATTTTTTTTCATTGTGTAACAGAAAAACTTGCTTCATTGGAGTTATCAGCAGAACTTTGAGCAATCCACAGTTTAAAGTCGCCCGGTTCGGTTTTTTTCTTCATGTCAATTCCGTAGAAGGCCAGATCTTCGGGAGCAAGATTAAACGTTACCTGTTTGGATTCACCCGCCTTTAATGCAATCTTTTTAAACCCTTTTAGCTCTTTCACCGGGCGGGTTACGCTTGCAACAAGCTGTCGGGTATAAAGCTGTACTACAATCTCTCCGTCTGCCGGCCCTGTATTTCTGACATCAGC
>JMBV01000122.1_pt1 | contig 29688 bp, 40 predicted proteins | sample 616531 | NCBI WGS metagenome assembly JMBV01 (sample SAMN02727904, study PRJNA239997) | anaerobic digester metagenome | biome: anaerobic digester; isolation source: mesophilic anaerobic digester inoculated with municipal waste water sludge... | place: Germany: Bielefeld University, CeBiTec ...
CACGACAGGGTCATTATCAGCGATGGAAAAAGTTATTATGCCTACCTTACTACAGCGTTTATTTATCACGATTTGAATTACAATTTCGTTGAATATTACGAGTCGAAATATTACCCTGATCACCCTTCTATTTTTAAAGAGTTTCGATATACGTTTAAAGAACAAATTGTAAACAAAGCCTTTCCCGGATTGGCTTTTTTTGCTTTTACCATTTTTTTTATTGTAGCACACTTGATAGCGTTACTTTTTGGCCTACCGGCTGATGGCTATTCATTGATTTATCAATATTTTATGGGCTTTGCGGCGCTCTTTTACTTCTGGGCCGGGCTTCGCTATACAAAAAGTTACTCACCGCGTCAGGGTTCAATCAAAAGGTCGCAGCCGTTATTCTTGTGTTAATAGCGTTTGCAACAAATATAATTTATTATACCTGAAAGAGGGTTGATGACGCACGTTTACAATTTTTTTCTTTTAGCAACATTTCTTTACTATCTAAAGGATTTTACAAAAAAACCATAAAGCAAATTCATTGATTATCGCGGCGTTAGTATATGGATTAATAGTATCAGTAAGACCTACTAATGCCTTGTTTGCATTGCTAATCCCATTTGTTTTAGGATCATCAGCTTCGGTCAAATCACTTTTTAACACCCTTTTCGCTGAAAAAAAAGATTACTTTTAAAAGTTGTTGCTGCCGGACTTGTTTTTCCTATTATTACAATGATTATCTGGTATCTCCATTCGGGTTATTGGTTTGTATGGTCGTATGGCGACGAGGGATTTGACTTTGCGAAATTCAATTTTTTTTAAAAATATTATTCAGTTTTAATAAGGGCTGGTTTGTTTATACCCCCCCACTTGCATTATTTTCAATGACAGCCTTAATATGGTTTTTTTCGCAATCAGTTCTATCGCTTTTTATGGCTAACGGTTTTCTGGATATTATTTATTTACGTTGCGTCAAGTTGGTGGGTCTGGACTTATACATCCAATTTTGGACTACGTACTTTTATTGATACATACGCATTAATTGCCTTGATGCTTGGCTATGTGTGGCTACTAATTCGAGATTCCAAAATATTGATCGTCTTTGCCAAAATTTTAGGCATAGCACTTATAGTACTCAACAGCTTGCAGTTTTATCAACATTATACCTACGTCTTTCCACCGGGAGAAATTACTTCAAGTATTTACAAAGAATCATTTTCCGTTTAAAACCAAACAAAGGTTTATTATCCTGAAGGGTATATTACTTCACGTCATACTTTTTATAATGATTTTGAAAAAAAGATATGGCTGGGCTAACGAAGAATCAATTACTGACGAAAAAGCCTATGAGGGGGGGAATTTTCTTCTAAAACAGGGTTATCAGGTGTTTACTCTATTGGTTTGTGGCAATCGTTAGATTCCTGTTTTACAACGGAATATAATCGAATTAGAGTGAGTTCATGGATATTTTCGGATAAAGCGAAATCATCAGGCGTATTAGTTATTCAATTGGAAAAGATAATGAAGAGGTTTTTTTATAAGCCATTTTTATGAAAGATTATAGTCGTAAAAACAGATGGGCTTACATGGAAGTTGCTATTGCTGTACCCGACACATTGCAGGATGTTGATTACTTCAAAGTTTATTTTATAACCAGTATAACACTGAAGACTTTTTTTTGTGGATAACCTAAAAGTGGAAGTACTATCTCTTAGCATTGATTATTGATTGTTGGCCATTTTTTTTAAAGTTCATTCTATACTTTATTCTGAATAAATAGTTCAGTTAAAAAGTGGCTATTTGGGTTAAAAGCATATTTTTACATATTATCAAATTGTATAATTATACAATCAGTAAAACGTTTTGTATGCATACATTGAGGAGATGAGCGCTTACATTCAAAAAATTAATTGCCCAGGGTGAGCATCTGCAGCTTGATTTTAAATTTGAGATTTCAGATTCGAAAAAGATAGCTCGTTCTCTTGTTGCATTTGCCAATACCGAAGGCGGAAACTGCTTGTTGGTGTAAAAGATAATGGGGTTGTTGCTGGTGTGCGGTCGGAAGAGGAGTATTATATGGTTGAAGCTGCCGCTCAGATGTATTGTCGCCCTCAAATCGAATTTGCAACTCGCGAATGGGATGTGGATGGCAAGAAAGTTCTTGAAATTGATATCCCCCCCAAAAGCAATAGCGGCCCCCCCTATTCAGCTCCTGACAAAGATGGAAAATGGATGGTTTATATCCGTGTACATGATCAAAACTTACTTGCTAACACAGTATTACTGAAAGTTTGGCAAATGAAAAAGCGAAAAAAAAGGAATTACTATCCGCTATACCGATAAGGAGAAAGTGCTCCTCGAATACCTTGATCAGAATAATAATATCACTATCTCAAAGTTTCAGAGAATTGCTGGTATTTCGCGTCAGGTGGCAGAGAAAGTACTTGTTGATCTTATTACTTTGCAAATTATATACATGGATATTACTGAAAATCAACTTTTACCTAATAAATCCTGATATTAACAGTGATCCTATTTTCGGAAATGAAGATTAAGTCACGGTAGATGAAAAAAGTTTTTTTTAAAGCCTTTAACGTTCGAACCTAAGTGCAGGCAGGCATTTTAAAGCACTAAACATTCAACATACTACGATGTTTAATAAATGTAATCTACTTTATTCCAGTACTATCCGCCCAATTGCATTTAGCTTTTGTTATGAGCTTTTTTTTCAGTATTTATTCTTCCCTTTTTTTTAAACTAACCGAAAACAGCAATCCAAGATAATTCCCTGACAAATCGTAGTATCCCCTGGTGTCAGGCGACGTGAATAGGTTTGCAAACTGGTATTCACCCGATATGGTATTCTGGAAGTTCATGACATAAATGAGGTTTGCTTTAAGTAGTACTTTATCCATAGCGTAAGAAAATCCGGTACCAACAACAAAACTGCCTTGAAATGAGTTCTTAGGACTTTCAAGTTTTAGGCCAAAAACCTCTCTAGTTTCTGATAGTTCTTGGCTTGTCATTGCATAAACCATATCAGCACCACCATTCGGAAAATACATTGCTTTTAATCCGGTTGAGAAAGATACATATGACTTGTTACCTGACTGTATGGTTAGGCGTAGCAACAAGGGTGAAGAAAACGTCACAATTGAGTACGAATTAATCTGATCCGTGTAATCTTCATCAAAGTGATTATAAATATCTGTTTTCTTTAATGTAAATTGCAGATTGTAGACAGGTTCAATCGCTGTATAAAATCCCGTAATGAAGGACCATTTTGCATCTGGATAAAAGTCATATTCGATACCAGCATTAAAGCCTAAAATTGGCTTGTTCTCGAAGGTATAATCGCCATATTGAGGTGTTATGGTAGCCTTGTTATAAAGAACCGGCCCTGCAATAATACCCCCCCATTTGCGATACTCATTTAGTTTAGGATACTCAGTTATCTGTTGTGCCTGGATAAATAGGGGTAAAACAATGGTGAGGATACCCCCCCCACCATTGTTTTAATGCTAAATGAGAACTTTACCATACCAGTACTCTTGTTGAGGAAATGCCTGCATATTGAAACTGACCAAAAACAGACGCACCATTTTCAGCTCGGTATTGAGGGAATGCTCCCCCCCATGATGTATTTCCTTTCTTAATGCTTTTCTCTTCTTATGCTTCCATCCAGACCACATTAAAAGCGAATTACTGCAATTATTATCCCTGAAATCGCTTTGGTTGGCTACGCCTAAATTCATTCTGTACTTTTTCCATTTGCTTCCGCTTTTTCTGTAAGAAGTAATTTTGGCCTTTGAAACACCTTTCCATGAATAGCTATGGAAATGAACATGCATTTTCACCCTTCTGTTTGACTGATAAGGATCGTAATAATCTTTTCCTTTCCACCAGTGACAATCACTCCCACTTTTCTCTCCACCATCGAAATCAATATTGGTAGTAACGGTTGGTTCAAGGTAAGCAGATAAATCACCTTCTTTAATATGGATGAGCGTTGCAACATCAACATTGTCAATTTTAACGAAGCCCTTGTTGGTCAACTTTAACAAAACATCACCTATTTTACCTCGCCATCGGCATTTAGCAGGGTCATCTCGACCATGTCAAAACTATAAACCCTTGAAGGATCAGTTTCCGTGTCAAGATCTTCATTATCCAACCATTCAGCCTCTGCCAGTTCGAAAGCTTGACGCATTGAAGAAGGGATATTGTATGCATTCTCAAAGTCGATTAAGGCTGGTAGTCAACAAAACCAACCTCTTCTTCTTTTGCGTTCAAAGCATCATCGTCCAAGCTGCTCCAATTGGATAAAAATGAATCCTCATGTTGTTCAACCAAAACTTCTAGGGCAGCAATGGTATTTTCATAGTGTTCAACGCTTGCAAACTCAAGCATGGTAATGCCAGTTGATTTAATACCATCGCTAAATGTAACCAACCTGATTTCATTAAAACATCAGGTGTCTCGTTCATAGGTTGCTCATTTAACTTTTCTTTAGAGCAAGCTACCAAAAAAATGGCTGCAATCATTAGAATTGAAATTTACTTTTTCATTTTAGTTAATGTATTAATGGTGCCCTACCTTGTTATGCTGTTTTCGGGTCAACTCTTTCAGCCGTTAATCGTATTTGATTTTCAGACTGTTTTCGGTTCTTTTCGTTCATTTACCATAAAGTGGTTGTCTTTAACCGTGTTAGTCTTGTTCAAATTGCTCATAATGGCGTCCTTACGTACCTTCGATATTTTCAGTGAATTAAAATAAAAATCAGCAACAAAAAGTCATCGAATAGTTTCTTAACCAAAAATGATATCTCTCGATCATTTTCTTTAAATCTATGGTTTTGCTAAACCGACATCAGTTCATTTTCCTTTACTTCTAAAAGCTCGTCCACTTTTTTTGACAAATTTGTCAGTAAGTTTTTGGATTTCGTCTTCCAATTTTTTTGGCTTCATCTTCAGGGAGTCCATCCTTTTCAATTGTTTAACATCTTCATTTGAGCTACGCCGTATGTTGCGTATTGATTATTTTAGCATTTTCGGCCTCATTTTTTTGCTTGTTTTACTAACTCGCGGCGGCGTTGTTCGGTAAGTGGTGGAACTTGTATTCGCAGTACTTCACCGTTATTTTGAGGGTTAAAGCCTAAATTAGCCGCCATAATTGCTTTTTCCATTACTGGCAACATATTTTTATCAAATGGCTGAACAACTATGAGCCTGACATCAGGAGTGTTAATATTAGCTGCTTGATTGAGCGGCGTGAGAACACCATAATAATCAAACCTAACATCTTCAAGCATGTCAGGGCTGGCTTTTCCTGCTCTGATTTTATGTAATTCACGTTCAAAATACTGAATGGAACCTTCCATCCCTTCAGTAGTTTCGTCTATTACAAATTGGCTTTCTTCTGTCATAACATTATGCTTTTTGTATTTAGGGGACAAATTTAATGGAAACTCCCGACTTAAACTCAAAATAAAAAAAAGGAACTCTAAAAAAAATGAAAAACACTTTTTTTTGCTTTAAAAGATTTGATACCGTTTAAAATGCGTTTTCTAATGAATAATTCGGGGGGTAAAAAAAGAGGCCATCTCGTTTTTGAGATAGCCTGCATGTACTATTATGAAAAAAAACCTATTTCTTGAGGTTAAACTTAATTGCAAAATCTTTAATCACATCGCCAATTGTGGGCGAGCCGATTTCTTGTAGTTCGTATCCAATTTTTACAGTCGGTTTATCAATTTTTATTACCCTGTTAATATCAATTGGTGTAGCTATTAAAACAAGATCGCATGGGGGGGTGTTTTTAATAGTTTTTTTCTAAATCAGCAATCTGTTGCTCGCTGTAACCCATTGATGGAAGGATTGGTCCCAATTCGGGGGGGTAATCTTCGAATGTTTCTTTAATTTTTCCGACTGCATAAGCTCTGCAATCAACAAGCTCTGCTGCTCCGTACTTGATGGCTGTCAAAGCCCCATAATTATATTTTACATCACCATGAGTAACTGTCGGGCCTTCTTCTACAACTAATACGCGTTTGCCTCTAATCAAATGAGGGTTTTCAACAAAAGCAGGAGAACAGGCGTCAATGATTAATGCTCCAGGATTTACTTTATGAACATTTTGTCTAACTAACTGTAATCATCAAGGTTTGCACTCTCAATTTTATTGAAAACTACGACATCAGCTATTCGTAGTGTTGTTTCCCCCCCAGGATAGTAGCCTACTTCATGACCGGCTCTTTGAGCATCAACCATGGTTATCATAAGGTCTGGTTTAATAAATGGGAAGTCGTTATTGCCACCATCCCAAAGTATTACGTCCGGATTTTCTTTTTCAACTTCTTGTAAAATAGCTTTATAGTCGTTTCCGGCATAAACAATCGTTCCACGCACAACATGTGGCTCGTACTCTTCCATCTCTTCGATGGTACATTTATGTTTTTTTTAAGGTCTTCTATAGTAGCGAAACGCTGAACTGCCTGTCTAGCCAAATCGCCGTAAGGCATTGGATGACGGATAGCAATAACACTAAGTCCTAACGCCTGAAGCTCGTCAACAATACGTCTCGAAGCTTCGCTCTTGCCACCACCCGTTCTGACAGCTCCGGTTGCGATAACAGGTTTTGTTGATTTTAGCATTGTATCATTTAGCCCTAATAATACAAAAGAGGCACCTGCGGCATTGATCTCGGCTGCCAGTCCCATTACATATTGATAGGTAACATCACTATATGCAAAGACGCATTCATCAACTTTGTATTTATTGATCAGAGAGATTAACTCTTTTCCGGTCTGATCGGGATTCCATTGGGATAAAGAGTTCCGGCTAATTCTTTTGGATAAATCTTGTCGTCAATGTCAGGAATTTGTGCAGCAGTGAAAGCTACGACATTATAATTGGGATTATCTCGGTAATAAATGTTGAAATTGTGAAAATCCCTACCTGCAGCGCCAATAATAATTACATTTCTTTTCATTAGGATATACTTTAAATTATGATATTAACATTTTGCAAAATAGGATTTTAAAGTAAAATGAGCTATTCAACTATCGAAATTATTGTATTACAATAACTGACGCTGTTAACTAAGGATTGTATTTTTCTATCAACTTGCTTAGGATGTACTTACCCTTGTCCCTATGCTTCCATCCTCCATTATCTTGGCAAGATTCCCTTTTACATTCATATTAAAACGTGAATTGGCATATTGTTTTCCTGACAAAGGGTAAATGCAGTCAGGTCCATAATTTTCAGTTTTTTTTCAATAGCTTCCTCAAAAGACAAGGTATTATATTTAATCGCTTTTGGGTCTTTTTCAGGGTCTGTATTATAAATACCGTCCACGCGAGTTCCTTTTAGGATTACTTCGGCTTGCATCTCAATAGCTCTCAGCGCAGCCGCCGTATCGGTGGTAAAATAAGGATTTCCAGTCCCTCCCGAATCAGTACTACATAGCCATCTGCTAAGTAGTTTACTATCCTTTTCCACTTACCCTCTCAACTATAGGATTAATAGATAGTGCGCCAAGAAGTTTTGCTTTGACACCCATATTTTCAAGCGCTCCATGCAAGGCCATACTATTTATTACAGTAGCCAGCATGCCCATATAGTCCCCCCCTTCAAGGCGGTTTACTCCTTTACTCATCCCACTTAATCCCCCCCTAAAAATATTACCCCCCCCTCCCATAACAATAGCTATTTTAGCGCCCTTATCTACTGCTACTTTTATCTCTTTTGCATAATCATTAAGGCGTTGCGGGTCAATACCATATTGTTGACTCCCCCCCATCAAAGCCTCTCCACTAAGCTTAAGTAGTACTCTATTATATTTCATGATCCTATGGTTTAATTATTTACGTGTGAATGGATTTATGATTTTTTTGTTTAATAATCAAGTAGAAAAAGGCTATTACTATATAGGTTACTGCAAAATAGATTATTGAAAGCATGAGCGTAAAAAAAACAAAATCTGATTTAAAGATGCAATCAAAGGCATGGAATAAAGTAAAATATTTTTTTCTTCTTTAAATACCAAGCTGTAAATCAATGTTATAATAAACATCAATATAAAATAAAAACAAAACCAATCCCCGTCTGCTTTAAATCTGCCGGGCTAAGCTCCATGTGTGTTGCAATGGCCATGGTGATAAAAAGAAATACCCAAAATTGCCAGTTATGTAGATTTTCAGGAGAAAAAAAAGAGCCTTCACAATAGTCCACAAACCACTGAATATCATAGTTAAATAATTAATTAAGCCGGCCTCAGCGTTATGAATGGCATAACTATCGGATTTCAACATTTCGATAATCTGTTTACCGCCAGGAAACAGGAAAAATAACAGGCAATAAATAATGAGCGAGCCAAAATGATAGGACCTATGCCAATAAAAAAAATTACCGATTTGATGATAAAGGTTTTTCTTGTTGTAACTATGCTCAACCACACCAAGTGTTCCATCTTTTGAATTGGGAGTGAATAATTTTAACGATTTTATCTTATGGCCAAAAATTAGGCAGAAAAACGCATGACCTAATTCGTGTATTGGCGTGCCAATCCATGCTGTAATAAAAATCTCAGCTTTCGGACCAATTGATTTGGCAAAAGTAGTACGGCTGAAACGAGCAAAAGATAGAGTAGTAATCCTAAAATAAAAAAAAGTCCAAATAGCGAAATGGCAATACCGAAGGTTAGGACAATATTGCTCCAAATCGTATCCCATATTTTGTTAGCAGTTTCCATATTTTTTTTGTCAAAATTTTATTCAAAGATAAATCAAGAATTTTGAAAAGGTTTCTTTTGGTAGTATTAATCTGATTTTTATAAAAATTACATTTTATGTTTAATGCTATAACTGTCTGATGTAAAGACTTTTGATATATTGTGTTTAAAAAAAATAGTTTGAAAATTACACTAAAACTTTTGCTGTTTGTAATTATTTAAAAATGGAAATTCTTTAAAAATCGAGTCCACTCCGAGAAACAATTTTTATTAAGAACATACTAATATTAAAGTTATAAATCATTGATATTCTGCAATATGTTTAAATAATAAGTAAACTATTACCTGAAAACTTCGTTTTCCGAGTGGATTAAAAATTAATTTACTTTCAAAAGTAGATTTAATCCTAAATAAGCATTTGATAATTCTACATTGGGAGCGCTCTTAGGAAAATCAATGATCTTAACTAAAATGCTTACTAATGATTAACTTAGCTTTTAATACAAGAAAAGTTAGTATTTTAATTCTTTAATCTAATATGCTGACAAATCATAATCCGTTATTATCGAACTGAAACAGTATTTTTGTCAAAAATTAGTATTGATGATTGTTGCAGAGAATATTAATAAGTCGTTCGGGAATTTACATGTATTAAAAGGTATTGATTTACAAATTGCTGAAGGTGAGATTGTTTCCATTGTGGGTGCATCCGGCGCCGGCAAATCTACTTTGCTTCACATACTTGGAACGCTTGATGTTGCTGATCAGGGCAATGTTTGGATCGAAGGCAAAAAGGTTAATCAACTTAATGAAAAAGAGCTTTCGAATTTTAGGAATAAAAATATCGGTTTTGTATTTCAATTTCATCATCTGTTACCCGAATTCACAGCTATTGAAAATGTTTGTATTCCGGCATTCATAGCCTCTAAATCGAAAAGAGAAGCTGAAAAAAAAGCTATAGAGTTGTTATCATATCTTAACCTCGAAGATCGTATCAAGCACAAGCCATCCGAGCTGTCGGGCGGCGAGCAGCAACGTCTTGCAGTAGCCCGGGCGCTCATAAATAATCCGCGTGTGATTTTGCCGACGAGCCTTCAGGCAATCTCGACTCTGCATCAGCAAAGGAATTACATAGCCTGTTTTTTTTGAGCTACGCAAAACTTTTAATCAAACTTTCGTGATAGTTACTCACAACCTTGAATTGGCTAACATGGCCGACCGAAAACTGACCATCGTTGATGGAAAGATACTCTAATGCACACATTACAGCTTTAGAGTAATACAGACAATATTTTGAAGATATGATAGGTTAATATGCTGGTCATTTCAAACTAAACCGTTGTAAAACATTCCTTAGTAAAACCATTTAATCTGCATGTCTATTCCTAAAGCTTTTGTACATAATATAATTACAGTTGCGATATTTTTGCTTTTCGTTATGCTGAGTAAGGGTTTTGGACAAACGCATGATGCTAAAGCTCTCTTTGATGAAAAGGTAAATCAGGGAGAAAAATTCCTCTTTGAAAAGAACTATACGGAAGCCAAAATAGCTTTTGAAGAGGCACGTAAAATTCTGCCGCAAGAGCAACATCCGATATCAAGGATTAATGAAATAAACAAAATTCTCGGTATTGTTGTAGAAGATAATTCAGAGTTTCAGCAACAAGTAAGAATTGCAGATCAATATTACCAGCAGCAGGAATTTGAAACAGCATTAAGCGCTTATATGGCTGCTAACGATTTATCCCCCCCTGGAGATGATCATGTTACACAAAGAGTACTTGAGTTAAATCGTCTTATTTACGAAAATCAAATTAAAACGGCAGCATACGAATCGGCAATGAAACGAGGCGACCAGTATATTAATAACCGTCAGCACGAAAAGGCAAAAGAGGAATTCGAAGCAGCGCTTATTTATAAACCCGCATCTGCTGAAGCCAAAAGAAGATTGGAAGAGGTCTCCAAAATATTGAACACTAATATTTTATACGACAATACAATTAGTGAAGCTGATGATCTTTACATGAATTTGGACTATGAAGCAGCAAAGATCACCTATTCTGAAGCTTTAAAAATCAAACCCGAAGAGTCATATCCACAAAATATGATCATCCGGATTAACGAAATAATCCTAAAATTCAAACCGATGAAATTAATCTCGAAGAATCATATGTTAAAGCAATAAATAATGGAGACAAGTATTTTGTTGAGAAAGATTTTATACAAGCTAAAGCATTTTTTTTGAAAAAGCTCTTAGTCTGAAATCTGAAGAGCCATATCCACAAATAAAAATTAATGAGATAAATAAAATACTTGAAACTGCCGAAAAACTGAAAATGATTACCGGAAAGCTGTTGCTCATGCTGATTCATTGTTTGATAAAACAAATTGGCATGAAGCCTTAGATCAGTATTACAAAGCAAGTGAATTGAAACCGGAAGAACCCTATCCTCATGAGAAAATTAATGCTATTAATTTAATTCTGTTTAAAAATTTAGATGAGGAATACCAATCAGCCATACAACTCGGTGATGAATTATTATCGCAAAACAACCTTGAACAGGCTTTGGATCATTTTAAAAAAAAGCCGTCGAACTTAAACCGGATCAGGTTTACCCGAAAACCAAAATCGAAGAGATAAATGAAGCGTTAAAAGATTTACAACAGAAAAAAGAGCTTTACGATCAATTTATATCCAGCGCTGACTTTCAATATGATGCAGCTAATTTCATGCCGCCAAAGCCTCTTATCGCTCGGCGCTTGAGCTTTTTCCTGAAAGCACCTATCCAAAAGAGAGAATTACTACGATAGATGGAATATTAAAAGCAGAGATCGAACGTGTTCAGAAGGAGTATAATGCTGCTATTGCCGAAGCTGATCGTTTTTTTTATGCAAAAGGCTTACGATAATGCTATTAATCAATACACCATTGCGGCTGGAATAAAACCCGATGAAGAGTACCCGCTAAAACGCATTTACGATATCACCAAAATCATTGAGGCTAACGTGGTTGTTGATGTTACAAAAGTTGCTGAGATTGTTCAATCCAACAACCTCGTCAGGTATGAATTTAATCCTGTTCCTCGGCAAGGCCGCCGTGAGAGTTACATTATCCTAAAAACAAAAAAAATCTTAGCAATAACGATTTTAAACTTTTTCTTAATTATGGTAAAGACGGTTCTAATAATGGCGGTTTTGTTATTAATATTCCAAACTTGGAGCAAACGCGCGATTATATTGTAAAAGTAGGTAGCCAGTATAAATGGTTTAGCGAAGATAATAACTGGGTAAGTTTACAACCTGAAGGGGGTAACATAAAGGTTGAACTGATACAGATTTCTCAAGAATAATTGATTTAAACATTGATGAGTAAAAATAAAATTGTTACTGAAAAATTATTAAGTAATTTAAAACAGAAAAATGCTTCAGAAAATAAATAAATGGCTTATTGACTTGCTCAGTTCATACAATATTTCGTATGTATGGCACGACCTCTTTATCACACTGATTAAGCTGGTTATAGCATTCGTAATTAGCTACATAGTATTTAGAATTACTAAAAAGATACTGGTAGTTATTATGAAGCGTGTATCACGCAAAACAAAACCGTGTGGGACGATATCATGTTTAAGAATCATGTTTTCAGCAGAATGGCTTACATTGTTCCGGTTTATTTGCTTGCATTGATGGTACCTTTAATACTATCGTCATATCCTGAATGGATAAATTTCTTTATAGTTGTTATTAAAATCTATTCCGCCATAATCGTTACGATGGTGTTTGTTGCTTTTTTTTAACTCGGTTCACGAAATATACCAACAATACCCTGTTTCCAAAATACGGCCAATCAAAGGCTACATTCAGGTAGTGAAAATCATACTCTATTTTGTTTTGAGTGTTGTCGTAATTTCATTTCTTATTGGCCAGAATCCGTTGATTATGATTGGTGGATTGGGAGCGTTTTCAGCGGTATTGCTTTTAGTTTTCAAAGATTCATTGCTCGGTTTAGTGGCTGGAATACAACTTACAGCTAACGATGCTCTTCGACAAGGAGATTGGATAATGCTGCCGAAATATGACACTGATGGAACTGTTATTGACATAACTTTAACAACGGTAAAAGTTCAAAATTGGGATAAGACCTATTCTGTTATCCCTGCTTATGCTCTTTATTCCGAGTCTTTTAAAAATTGGCGTGGAATGGAAGAATCAGGAGGAAGAAGAGTTAAAAGATCTGTCAATATTGATATGTCCAGCATAAAATTCTGTACTCCCAAAATGCTTGAGAAATTTAGCAAGATAGAATATTTATCGAATTATATTGCAGAAAAAGAGGCTGAGATCAGCGAATACAATAAAGAAAAGCAAATTAATCCAATAACACCTGTTAATGGTCGCCGACAGACTAACATTGGAGTATTCAGAAATTATCTTATAGAATATCTAAAAAAACCATCCTAAAATTAATCAGGATATGCCGCTAACGGTTCGTCAACTTCAACCTACTGAAACAGGATTGCCTCTTGAGATTTATGCTTTTGTTTATAAAAAGAACATGCTTGAATACGAACCTATTTTAGCTGACATTTTTGATCACATTCTTGCAGTACTTCCATTTTTTTGAGCTACGCATATTTCAAAACCCAATGGGTTATGATTTTAAAACGCTTACCCCAAAAGTAAAAGAGGAATAATAGATCAATAATAGCGTTTCTTTATTTTAAATAATTATCTCTTGATAATGGGGGGGATGATACATCGCAAACTAATATTATTCAACAAGGCTGTAAAGCAATTTGATTTCCTCAGCCCATATCTCTTCATTTGGAGTTTCTAAGATCATCGGCAACTCGTCAAATCGAGGATCGTTCATTATCCAAATGAAGGTGTCGAGCCCAATAGTTCCTTTACCTATGCTCTCATGACGGTCAACTTTTGAACCAAGCTCTCTTTTTGCATCATTTAGGTGTAACGCTTTCAGATATTGTATCCCAACAATCCTGTCGAACTCATTAAATGTATTTCGTATCCTTTTTAGATTTGAGATCATATCCTGCAACAAACGAATGACAAGTGTCAAGGCAAACCCCGACACGGCTTTTATCCTCAACATGATGAATAATAAATGCCAAATGTTCAAATTTATAACCCAAATTAGTTCCTTGTCCTGCAGTGTTTTCGATAACTGCCGTAACGCCTTTCGTTTTATCCAGAGCAATATTAATTGATTCGGCAATTCTAAGCAAACTCTTTTCGGGATCTATTTTTCCAAGATGACTCCCCGGATGAAAGTTAAGTTGTGGAATATCCAACAATTCACAACGTTTCATTTCATCTTCAAAGGCATCTCTTGATTTTGCCAGTCCTTCCTCTTCCGGATGCCCTAAGTTGATCAGATAACTGTCGTGAGGAAGTATATGATTAGGTGAAAAACCATACTTTATCAAATTACTTTTAAAAATTTCGATACTTTTTTTGGTTAAAGGGGGGGCGATTTCCATTGCCGCTGGTTCTTCGTAAATAATGCAAAGCTTTGCTCCGATTTCAAATGCGTTTACCGGCGCCATCTCTACACCACCTGATGCGCTTACATGAGCTCCTACTCTTTTCATAATATGACTTTTGAAATGATAAACTAAAGAGTTTGCAAATTTAGCATTTGTAGGAGTAATATATTAACCAAGATTAAACGTTTGATATCGCATTGAGGGTTAAGGTGCGCAAAATCAATACAATGATCGTGTTTATTAAAGGCTAAATCGAGAATTATTCTCATAAAATCCATAGTTTAGACTAAAAGAGTTTGTTTTTGGTTAATTCGGATTTAACCAATTAATTTTTCACAAAAAAAAGCCGATTTAAAATAAAACCGGCTTTCATTCATCTAATAATATTAAAAAAAACATTATTCATCATCAGCATGTTCTGCTTCGTAAGCTTTCAGTAACTCGGTTTGTACTTCGCTCGGTACCTGGGAATACTCGGCAAATTTAAGCGAATACATTGCTCGTCCGCTAGTTATTGAGCTTAATGCGGTGGAGTAACGGTTCATTTCTGCCAGCGGCACTCTTGCTTTTATCTTCTGATAAGTTCCTTCGGAATCCATTCCCATAATAACTGCGCGTCTTCCTTGAAGGTCGGTCATCACATCGCCCATTTTATCTTCTGGAACTATCACTTCCACATCATAAATAGGTTCAAGGATTTTGGGGCCTGCATTTTTAAAGCCTCTTTAAAAGCATTACGGGCAGCTAATTTAAATGATATTTCGTTGGAGTCAACCGGATGCATTTTACCATCATAAATATATACTACAATATCGCGTGCGTATGAACCGGTTAGCGGGCCATCTTCCATTCTTTCCATCAATCCTTTCATTATTGCCGGCATAAATCTGGCATCAATAGAGCCACCAACGATACAGTTGTTCATTATCAGTTTGCCGCCCCCCCAATCAAGGATAACCTCTTCAGTACCGCGTATTGGGAATTCTGTTGTCCATTCCATACCCTCGGTATAAGGCTCAATCATCATGTGTACCTCGCCAAACTGACCGGCTCCACCTGATTGTTTTTTTTATGGCGGTAAATAGATTTAGCGCTCTTGGTTATGGTCTCACGATAAGGTATCTTTGTGGTAAAATAGTCCATTGGGATTTTGTGAATATTCTCGACCATCCATTTTATGAGGTTCAGATGCAACTCTCCCATACCTCCGCAGATCAACTGACGCAGCTCCCTTGAATAATTGATATGGAATGTTTTATCCACTTTATGCATATCATTTAGGATAGCGTTAAGCTTTTCGTCGTCGGATTGATTTTTAGCTTTAACAGCCATCTGTATTTTAGGAGCGGGGGGGAATACAATCGGATCTACAATATCATCAGTGTTTTTTTTGGGAGTGTTAAAGTCTCATTAGTAGAAGAATTTTTAAGTTTTATTGAAGCTCCCAGGTCTCCGGCATTAATTTGTGTAACCTTTTCGCGGTTTTGCCGGCAAAAAGAAATAGCTGCGAAATTCTCTCTTTGGTTCCATTATTTGCGTTGACGAGTTCTGTTGCCTCGTTGATTACGCCGTTGTAAACTTTAAAGAATGAAACCTCGCCGAGATGCGATTCAATAAATGTTTAAATATAAATAGGTTAACTGGTTCGTTGGTATCACATTTAACTCTTTCCGTTGATAGTTTCATTGGGGGGGCATCTCATTCGGGGGGGCTGGCACCGAATCGTTAATAAAACGCATCACCCTGCGTACCCCCATATTGTGCTTGGCATTAATACAAAAAACCGGGAACATACCTCGTGAAACAAGACCTATTTAATACCTCTAAGCATCTCTTCTTCGGTGAGTGTGCCATTTTCGAAAACACTTCCATCAGTGCATCTTCGCCTGCTGCTGCCGCCTCTATCAATTCAGCATGCAGCTCTTCTGCTTTTGCCTTTTCTGATGCTGGAATATCAAGTTCTTCTGGCTCGCTGACATCTTCGGTAAACTTGAGCATTTTCATTTTTATCAGGTCAATTACTGAGTCAAAGCCGATGCCTTGATTAACAGGATATTGGCAGATAGTAACCTGGTTGCCAAATTGTGTTTTCAACTGACGAACTGATTCCTCAAAATTCGATTTCTCATGCTCTAAATGATTCATCACGAAAAGAACAGGAGTATGATTGCTGGAGGTATATCTCCAACTGATCTCTGCTCCAACTTCAACACCATTTTGCGCATTTATTACCATAACAGCGGTGTCAACAACCTTAAGAGCTGAGATAACTTCACCGACAAAATCATCAAAGCCTGGAGTGTCGATAATATTGATCTTCTTGCCTTCAAATTCGGCATACATCACTGTTGATGAAACGGAATTGAGCCGTTCGTGCTCAATATCCCTATAGTCGGAAACCGTGTTTTGGTCATCTACCGAACCTCTCCTGTTTATTAATCCCCCCCTTCAAAAACCATACATTCAGAAAGGGTCGTTTTACCAGATTTTGCACCTCCAACAAGGGCAATGTTCCTAATTTCACCAGTTTGATATATTTTCATTTTGCAGTAACTAAAGTGTTTAAATTAATTAGAAAGACGATTTGTTAATTTTTAAAAGGGTGGCAAAATTATAAAAATCTGGTCAATAATAGATCATGATGTAAAAAAAATTGAAATAAAATCAGCTCCTATTGAAATTTGGTTTTATTCCTATGTCCATCTCTTGAACAATTTTTCAAAAAGATTACCGTATGTTTCAGTCAGTGATCCTTTACACAATACACCATGTTAGAATTAGAAGAGCTCTGTAATACCGATTGCGTAAAATTCCCTAATTTCGCCACCTCTAAATAATTGTGCTTATTTCATTTTAAATTAGTGGAGTCATGAAAAACATAGTAGTTGCAGTTGATTTTTCAGGAGGGTCAATTCATGCCCTTAAATATGCCATAAAAATTGCAAATAGCATTGGCGCAAATATTTTATGATTTGGGTTGATAAAACTTTGAGTCAGATTCGATATATTCCATCTCGAAGGAGAATTATCGTGGAGAGGTTGTTCGAAGATTTGATGAATTGATTGAGCAATACAGGGATGAATTTACAGGAGGCAAATTGGATTATAAACTTCGTACCGGTAAAATTTACAGCGAAGTTGTTGCTTTTGCACAGGCTAAAAAGGCTGATTTAATCATTACAGGTTCTCATGGTGTATCAGGTTTTGAAGAATACTGGATTGGAAGTAATGCCAACAGGATTGTTGCACATGCTGCCTGCCCTGTGATTACTGTCAGAAATATGTTTATTATAAAAGAAAAATTAAAAGAATAGTTATGCCAATTGATAATTCTACAACGACTCTTGGCAAACTTGAAGTTACCTTACACCTTGCTAAACTTTTGGAAGCTGAAGTACACATTGTAAATATTTACTCCACCAATCTTAAAACTATGCATAAACGTGTAGATAATTTTGCCCAAAAGGCAAAAAGGCGTTTTCAAAAAGAAAACGTTTCTTGTATCCATGAGCATTTTTATACACAAAACGTAACTAAGGTGGTAATTGACTATGCTAAAAGCATTGATGCTGATCTTATTTCCATAATGACTGAACAAGATAATAACTTAAGTACTGGAATTATCGGTCCTAACGCTCAGCAGATTGTAAATCATTCACCTATTCCGGTTCTAAGTTTTCATTCCTCTAATGTTGGCTTAACTTTATAAAACCTTATCTCGTATGAAGCCGATCTTAATCAGTACTATTGTCTTTTTCTTTTTTTTCTGTGCAGTGCCTTATTGCACAAGACCATCTTTACAGGCAGCACGCTGAAGATTATCCAACAGGCGATAAAAATAAAGGATATGTAACTTTTATTCAAGATAGCCGGGTTGATACTATATTACACAGGCACATTCTTTATAATCAGAGTCAGGATGGATATGATGGTTACCGGGTACACATTTTTTTTGACGCCGGAAATCAATCATTAAGCCGAGCCACTCAAGCAGCAAAACGTTATCAGATGCTCTATCCTGAAGATACAGCATATATCTCTTTCAACGAGCCATACTATCGCGTCCGTGTTGGTGATTTCAGAACAAGACTTGATGCTGAAGGACATCAGCAAAAAAATCAGTAAAAATTATCCTAACGCATTTGTAATAAAGGATAAAATCAATCCACCACCCATTGATTAAGGCTTTATCCCAATCGTGGTAAAACATTTTGATTTATTCGTTGTCCTCAGCGTACCACTCGGTATAAGAGGTAACCGTTTCCCAGAGTTTCAGATGGTGAAGTTTAACATTATCTGGAAGTCTATTCTTGATGCGGTTAGCAAAGTCAATAATCATGTTTTCACTTGTTGGCTGATAATTCACAAGAATTATGCGACTATAGGCTATTTGCATCTGTGTAAGAAGCGCTTCCGGTGTATCGTCTCTTAGCACTAATGAATGATCGAACTGATCAACAATAAGGTCTTTAATGATCTTTTTTTAAATCTTTAAAATCTATCACCATTCCATTCTTTGGTGAATTCTGATCGTTGATCGGCTCTCCGATAAGGGTTACAAGAAGCTCGTAAGAGTGCCCATGAATATTTTACACAATCCGTCATGGCCTGGAAGAGCATGTGCCATATCGAATTTATAAGCTTTGGTTATTCTGATTTTTGCCATTATTAAACTGTATGTTTTATACAAAAATTTATTTGATAAGTTTTAATGTCCTATTTATTAAGCCATTATCCTCAAAAAAAAGTTACCAAATAATATCCATGATTCAGAAAAGAGATGTCAACAGTAGTTACTTTACTATTTTCAGTTCGACCTTTTAATAACCGACGTCCGGTGTAATCAGTTATGGTATAATGAACATTGTAATAAGGGTAAACGGTTGTAATATTTATTACATCTTCTGCCGGATTTGGAAAAATAGAAACCTTCATCTCTTGCCCTATTTCGTCGCCAATATTGGTAAAAAAAACCAAATAAGAGCAACAAATTCCGGATGGTCAACAAACGGATTTCTATTGTTTTGTATGTTATAAATGGCATTGTTTCTATTAATCTCTTTGTCGCTCACGGGGGGGTCGTTGAGATGCCAATCGTAAAGCATATTTAGTGTCCACTCTTTCAACTGCGCTCCATTTACCGCTGGGCTACCTGGCCAGTTGCCATCTTCGCCAAGATAACGGGTAGCCATGTAAAAATGCATCCTTGCCAGATCGCCCTTATAACCGTCAATCGGTTCGAATACTGTTCCTGAATAACCAGTCGCCGAATTGTCTCCAAGTCGGGAACCATTCATCGAAACCCACGATGGGCTGCTTACCTCGCCATAAGGATGGTTGCTACGTTTTGAGTTAACATAGCCATCAGTTGGATACAAATGATGAAGATCGGAGTGCATTGGGTAAGCATTACCTCCAAACCAACTTTTAGGGAAAGTATGCTCTCGGTTATAACAGTCGCCTTCACTATTATAATTACCGCACTGATCAGTAAAAATGTGTATTCGTATGGCGGCATACTGCCAGGGATATCGGAATAAATATCCCATACTTTTCCGTTAGGCTTTTTATCGGTGATGGCAAAATGATCCCAAAGAGAACCGTAAGTAACAGAAGTGTGATCTTTGATGATGTTGTGTAATGCCTCCATTAAATCATCGCCGCTTAAACCAAAAGCATCATCGTAATATCCATTTGGGATTTGTGCTAAAATACTTATGCTAAGGAAAATGGAAAATAAAATAGAAAACGAATTTTCATTTAAATCAATTAGTTATACAAAATGAGAATAAGGCAATTATTATCAAAGTAATACCTCCTACAAAATCAGCTCTGATGGCAAACAAAAAAAATTACTTTTTAATTTACTGACACTGACAGCGATTAAGACAATCAGAAAATAAATAGTAAAAAACATTATAATATTAATCGTTGCTAAACTGTTTTCGGTCAATGCAAGTCCTGCTAAAAAGCATTTATGCCAAAAGTGAGTGAAAGTATAAATAATGTTTTTGTTTGGGTTAGGTCGAGAATCATGTAGTGTAATCTGTTTTTGAAGGGTTTCAAAAGCATTTTTAATCCGAGTACAAAGAAAATCGCATTTGAAATAATATCGTAGATGTTATAAAGTAATTTCTTGACTTCATGACCTAAAAGAATGCCGAATCCGGCCATTATCATACTTACAAGAGCTATTATCAATGCTGTTTTTAGGATTTGGCTCAACCGTGCATTTTTTTTAAAAATTCATTGATGAAAATCGAAACAAACACCTCAGTTGACAGAGCAAGAATGATAATTATTATGTAGATATCCACAGCTTACCGGTTTAAAAATTATCAGATCAATTTGACGATCATCTCAAGCCAATGGGCATCCACCTCATCAAAGGAATTATATTCTGCACTATCAACATCTAATACACCGGTGGGTTTTCCGAAAGAGTTTTGTAATGGCACTGCAATTTCGGATTTTGATCGAGAATCGCAAGCAATATGGCCTTCGAAACGATGAACATCTTCTACTATAATGGTTTTGTTACTCTTTATTGCTGCCCAGCAAACACCTTTATCTTTTTCCAAAACCTGACATGCTAAAGGACCTTGATACGTTTTAACAGTGAGTTCGCCCTTATGAAGAACATAAAAACCTGTCCAGAAAAAAATATTCCATTTTATGATGCAACACAGCCAAAATAGTTGCCATCTTAGCATCTTCGAAGGATGAAGCAGAAAGTATTTGTTTTAATTGTTCATAAATTCGAAAATACCTTTTCTCTTTTTTTTGGCCTTATCCATTATTTGCAGGTTTTTATTTACCTGCAAAATTAACATTTGTTGAGTAGCTACTTTTAACAAATAACATTGGAGTTTTTATACACCTTAGCGAAAGATATATTATCATCAATCCTTAACAACCCATTTTCAGTGAAGGAATTTAAGTTCATCAGTGTAAGTTTAAAAGCCAAAATGGTGGTGGTGTAAGCTGGAAAAATCATCCCGTGAATTGCCTGCAACATCTATCGCAGTTTTAAGTTTGGAGAGCATTACAAGATTTATTTTTCAAAAGTATTATTTCCATTATTCTTTTTTTTGCTTTTTGCTAGAATGTTTTATCTTCGTTTCGTAAATTAGACGTTATGGGCAAGGCAAAAAAAACAGCGTATTAAAATCAACAGAGTAATTAAAATGATGGAACGACTTTGGCTTGCTGAACAGTTGGGCAAAAGTTACAATATGGTAAAATCTTATGTCCAAAACAGAAGACAGCCAAGTATAGAAGATTTATACAAAATAGCTTAACTATTGAAAGTAGATGCAAGAGATTTATTAACAAAGAGTCTGAATAAGAATGGCTAAAAAGAAATTAAATCATAATAACTATGCCCGAACAGCAAAACATAGAATATAAAAGTGCTTGGCACGATGACTACCTGAAATGGGTTTGCGGTTTTGCAAACGCACAAGGTGGTACTATTTTCATTGGTAAAGACGATAACGGAAATGTTGTAGGTATTGAGGATTACAAAAGGTTAATGGACGACATTCCAAACAAAATTCGCAATGCTATGGGAATTACAGTTGAGGTAAATCTGCACGAAGAAAACGAAATGCATTACATAGAAATTGTTACACTTCCTTATTCTGTTCCTATTTCATTACGCGGAAGATACTACTACCGTATCGGAAGCACCAAACAGGAATTAACAGGGACTTCGCTCAATGAATTTTTATTAAAGAAATCGGGCAAAACTTGGGACGATGTTGTTGAACCACGTGCTACATTAGATGATATTGACGAAACAGCAGTTGCCAAATTTTTGGTAATGGCAAAAGAAAAGGGACGTTTACCCGAAGTGATGGATTAACAACCGAACAACTTTTTGACAAACTGCGTTTAACGGAAAACGGAAAATAAAACGTGCAGCTTTGGTTTTGTTTGGCAAAGACCCGGGTAAATTCTATCCGAGTATTTATGTTAGAATTGGTCGTTTTAGAGATGAGTTGGATTTGATTTTCAGGAAAGTGAAGAAGGAAATATTTTCAATTTGTATCAAGCGGTTTTAGATCAAATCAATCACAAATTCATTATCAAAAATATTTCGTTTGAGGGAATGCACCGTATTGAAACGCCTGAATATCCGAAAGAAGCAATGCGTGAAATTATTTTAAACGCTTTAGTACATCGAAATTATATGGGTGCTCATACGCAAATTCGTGTTTACGATGATAAAATTTCCTTTTGGAATGAGGGTGGTTTACAAAGTCCGTTAACTATTGAATCGTTAAAACGACCGCACTCATCACGGCCAAGAAATGTTTTGATAGCTGATGTTTGTTTTAAAGGCGGTTTGATTGACGCTTGGGGACGTGGTACAATAAAAATTATAGAAACCTGCAAACAGGCAGGACTTCCAGAACCAGAAATAATTGAACAGGACGGAGGTTTGTTGGTAACAATGTTTAAAAACAACTTGACAAAGGAACAACTTACCAAACTGAGTTTAAACGAGCGACAATTAAAAGCGGTTGAGTATGTTAAAGAGAAAGGGAAAATTACAAATAAGGAATATCAATCGCTGAATACAATTAGTGAACGAACAGCATCGAGAGAACTCTCTGAACTGGTTGAAAAACAAATCTTTAAAAGTTCAGAAAGAAAAGGTGCAGGTTCTTACTTTTATTTGACAGGGACAATGACGCCATAATAACGCCAATAGCGCCACAATGAAGCCATAATAACGCCAACGCTCAAACCCAAGCTTGGCAAAGAGTGTGTCTGCTCCAACGCTCGACAGAAACGACCGACAAACCAACAGACGAAAAAGAAGCGAGAACTTTGCAAGTTTTTTTTATTTCAAATTTTTTTCTATTATTCTCTTTTTTTTGCTTTTTGCTAGAATGTTTTATCTTCGTTTCGTAAATTAGACGTTAGCCGTTAGTGTAAAAAAAACAACGACACAGCAAACAATTTGCTATTTAAAGACAGAAAATAAAACGATAAAATGAACAGCCCACGCACAAAACTGCACATTTGCAAGTCCCGACACATAAGCCGACACTTCAGCTTGCAAAAGAGCAGTTTCTTGTCGACGCACCACCGAAAATTGATACATTTGTGGTTTTAAATTAGGAATTGATTATGACATGTACTTTTACAGAAGCAAAACACGAGTTTGACAATAAATATGGAACGGCAACAGAATACGACTGTTTCCTACCCGAGCATTTGACTTTTGGACGAAAAACCAATTTCAAAAAGAAGAACGGACAACCTAACGAACAGTATTACAAATGGCAATTCCTGTATTCCATTGTGCAATCAGGTCTTTTTACCAAAGACTATATCGGGACAGAAGTTCAATTTCCGAAAGGAAACAAATCTTCTGCACCGCTCAAACTTGACGGAGCAATTTTTGACGACATTTCTTGGTTTGACAAATACAAAGACTATCACGAAAACGGGAACAATGAGAGTTTAGAGTGGCTTCGTGAACATTTGATTGTTGCTCTTGAATTTAAAAAGAAGACAACAAAAATGTTGTTGATGTTTGGGATAAACAACTTAAAGCATATTTAAACGAAAGTCGCAGACCCTTTTGTTTGGCAGTTTTGTATGATACAGAAAGACTATATTTGTTCCGCAAGCACAACAACAAGTTTTTACGATATAGTGATGAGTTTAATACCAAAGGAGACGAAAGCAAAACAAAGGAACTTTCTTTACATCTTCCAGACCCATACTTAAACTTACCAAGTTTTGATGACCTTTTGGAATGGACAGAAACGAAAGCTGTTGATCGTTCTAAAAGAGCAATTACCGACTTAGACATAATTTCAGGAGTTCATTCAACGCAAATTAATGATGCTATGAGTAGCATTTTGCGAACAATGGACAAAGTAGGAATGGTAAATCAAAAAGGGTTTGAAATTCTAATTCAAATTCTTTCGCTAAAAATATACGATGAAAAAAAATGAAAAACACCAAAGCGTTTTTAAATTTTACATTACAGAAGAAGAAAAGAATTTCAAAACCCTTGCAGATGAAACACTTCAAGAGTTTATAAAGCGTATCAATGCTTTAAGAGAAGAAGCCACAGGAATTTATTATCGTATTCTGAAAGACAATCCGCTGAACGTAAAAACGAAAACCATATCAGAGTATTGATTGAAGTGGTTTATCAATTTCAAGATTATTCTTTTGTCCGTTCACACAAAACTGACCTTTATCAGTTAGTATTTTACAAGTTTGCAACACCATTTTCAAAAGACCAAAATGCTCAATTTGTTACACCCCCCTTCCCTTAATTGACTTTTTGGTAAATATTGTAAATCCGAGAAATGGCGAAACTGTAATTGACCCAACCGTGGGAATTGCAGATTTTCTTTCCGTTTCTTATGTAAACTCAAATAGCAAGTTGGACGACAACAATATTTTCGGAATGGACATTGACGACCAAATGGTAATGCTTGCAACCTTGAATATGCTTTTGAACGGAGATGGAAACGCCAAGATAAAAGCAAAGGCAGGTTACGGTTCTTTACTTTCCAAGTTTGACCACAAAGGCGAAATTCTTGACCTTGTGCCGACAATGAACCAAAAAGGGAATTGGGATGAAAGACCAGATGACAACAAACTCAAAAAAAATTTGATGTAGTCCTTACCAATCCACCATTTGGTGAAGACCGTGCATTTGTTCCAAAAGATGACAAAGATTTGGAAATGATACAATGCTACGAACTTTGGCACTTGTATAGCAATAAAGGCGAAGAACAACCAGCAGGCAAAAAGAAGAAAACCGTAAAGCAAGCGAGCAAAATAGATTTAGGAGTAGTGTTCCTTGAAAATGCCTACCGCATTTTGAAAGAAAACGGAAGAATGGGAATTGTTTTATCAAACTCTATTGCCAGTGTTGATACACATAAAATTGCTCGTAAATGGTTAATGGACAAAATGCGAATTGTTGCAATTTTTGACTTGCCAGCCAATGTGTTTGCTGAAACAGGTGTAAACACTTCAATCATTGTTGCCTACAAGCCAAACGAAAAAGAATTAGCAAAATTGAAAGAGCAGAACTATCAAATCTTTGCAAAAGATATTCAAAAGGTTGGCTATGAAGTAAAAACCAGTAAAAGAGTAAAATTCTTCTCACCAAATTATAAAATCAATTACGAGAACTTTGAGATTGAAATTGACAAAGACGGACGAGCCTTGGTTGATGAAGAATTTACAGAAACCGTTGCAGACTTTAAAAAAAATGGTGTTTAAGTCAAGAAAAACAATTACAAGACATTTTATCAAGGCTAAGTAGGTATGAGCAATAGTTACGTTAAGACACCAACAGCAATTTCGTTTTCTCACATTGTAGAGAAAGACTTTACTCTTTCTTCTTCGCAGTACATGGATTTGGTTATGCCCAATGAAAAATTTTTGTTTGTAAGGGATTTTCTAAGCAGACCTTTACAACGAAAAGATTTAGGCGTTGAAGTCGGTTCATTGAATTATATCGGGAAATCAACTCATTATTTTTTTTAAGAACAAAAGCACTCCAACAACATACGTTTTTGCCAGAAGTTACAAGCGAAACAGCGTTGCCAATAATGCCAAATAGCTTTGTGAAAATGAATTTGAAAAAAAAGGCGATTTGATTATTTCTAAAGACAGTAATATTGGCGAAATAGTGATTTTGGATAAAGATTATCCAAACTATATGCTTTCAGGTGCTTTATACAAATTGCCAGTTTCAGAAAAGAAATACTACTTATTGGCGTTTGTCAAACACAACATATTTCGTGAACAGTTGGACTTTATGGTTCCCAAAGGTGCAACTATTCGGCACGCAAAAACAATGTTTTTGGACTGTAAAATCCCAATGCCAAATCATAACGCTGAAAATACAATCAAATTTGTTGAGTTAATTACACAAGCGATAATTAACAAGGAAAGGCTAATCAAAGAGCGACACAGTGTAATAATCGAACTAATTGAAAAAGAACTTTTAGAAAATCAAAATACACAAAAAATTCAAGTTTGAATTACCTCGGCTTAGTGAAATTGAAGCAGTCGGAAGATTAGATGTAGCAAGATATTCTAAAGAATATAAAGAATTTGAACACTTAATTTTTAACTACAAAACGGAAGATTTAAACTTTCTGAAAAAGGATATTCTGTAAAGCGTGGACAGAATTTACAAATTTCAAACATTGGTGAAAGCTATTATTCTGATAGGAACATAAAAGGTTTTTATAGACTTGCAGTTTCTTCTAATTTTTCTGAATATTCAACAGTAGAAAAACTAACCTACATTGGTAATCCAAACAATTTAACTAAGATTAATCAAGGCGAAATTGTTTTTTTTCTGCTCGTGGTGCACAATTTGGACGTGTTATCATTTACCCTGAAAACGTAGAGAATGTTATTACAAATATTGACAGCCTTGTTATTTCTAATCCTGACGCACCATTGTTTCAAAGTATTTTTATTGCAATGTTCTTAAACAGGCTTCGTTGGAATAGACATATTTATAAAGTTGCCATTACAGGTTCAGGAGCAAACAGCTTGACTTCATATCAAAGTGACGATATTAACTTTCCAAACTTTTCAGAAGACAAACAAAAAAAATTGCTTCACTCTATCACAATTCAAATAGTAACTACCAAGCAGGCACTTTCACGTTGGACAACTTTTTGAAGAAAGACAACGCTTTCAATGAAACAGCAGGAATTTACGAGTTGGACAAGACAGCCAAGCAATTAAAAGAAATACTAAACAAAGCCATTGACGACATAGCAAACGACAGAGAAGTAACAATAAACTTTAACCTATGATTGCTCACGCTAACAGCCCCCCACACATTGCCAAGTCGCACCAGCCAACGCTCAAACCCAAGCTTGGCAAAGAGTGTGTCTGCTCCAACGCTCGACAGAAACGACCGACAAACCAACAGACGAAAAAGAAGCGAGAACTTTGCAAGTTTTTTTATTTCAAATTTTTTTTCCATTATTCTCTTTTTTGCTTTTTGCTAGAATGTTTTATCTTCATTTCGTAAATTAGACGTTGTGCGTCAGTTGCTAAAAGCCACAGTGTAATTTGGAAGTAAAAAAAAGGATAATGTTTTTGCAAAAATATTTTCGTGTTTTATTGGTAATAAAAACGAAAAAAAAGAGTAACTTTGTGTCGTTGATTTTACAAATCGATAAATAAAAAAATCAAATAAGCAAACGAAATAAAAACACAAACACTATAGCTCAAAGCATGTCAAAAATTCAAAAAGGACAAGCAATTTCAAATATAAAGGAATTTGATAAGGCAAAATTATTCAAGGTTAATCAATATTGGGAACGAAAATAAATTTTCCTTACGAGTTAATTCGTGTTTTTGCCAGAATAAAAACGAAATCAAAGATAGAAAATGACTAAAAGCATTACAGATATAGTAACAGAAAATATTGAACGATTTACTTACGGCTATGTTTTTTTTCCGCAAGCGATTTTCCTGTTGATGTAACCAAACAGAAATCGGTCAATAAAGTGTTGGAAAATTTGACAAAGCAGGGGGGGAAATTCGCCGATTATCGAAAGGAAAATATTACAAAACCAAGCTAACCGAATTTGGCGAACTTATGCCAGACAGCTACCAAATTGTCAAAGATTTGCTCGAAGAAAACGGTAAACTGATAGGTTATATTACAGGTTATCAGATTTTTAATGAGTTAGGTTTGACCACACAAGTTTCTGCTATTTTGCAAATAGGAACAATCAAAGACAAAAAAAACACGAAACGAAGCTATTACAGAATAAAATTTGTAAAACAATGGAATACAATTACAAAAGAGAATATTCCGCTATTACAACTACTTGATTGCTTGCGTTTCTTCAAAAAAAATTCCTGATACAACGCCAACAGAAAGTTGCCGAAGATTACTGTATTTATTGTCAAACTAAATGAAAACGAAAAAAAGTAAAATTAAAAAAAACTTGTATTAAAATATACACCTCAGGCAATTGCTTTACTTGGTGCTATGCTTGAAGCACTTAATCCCAATGAAGATGTTGAAATGTTACGTAAATCGCTTAATTTTCAAACATTTTACGATTTGTCTATTCCTCATGAGGTTTTGTCCACTCAAAAAAATGGAACATACGATGAAGCTGCACGAGAACCAAAAGTTGTTTATCCAACTACTCAATTTTTCGGCAAACACACTAAAAATCAGACCTGAGTTTATTGAAAAGGACTATTGGATTACCCATGTGTTACAACGAATGGCACAAAACGAAAATGCCGATAAAGTTGTTTTCAAAGGCGGTACTTCACTATCAAAAGCCTATCGTTTAACCAATCGTTTTCAGAAGACATTGATATTGCAATCGTTGATGCAGATTCGTTTTCAAAAATCAGCTCAAAATGCTTATTAAATGACTTGCAAAGGATATGGCTTCCGATTTACAAGAAATCATAATACCAAATGTAACAAGCAAGGGATCACGTTTCTATAAAGCTATTTATCAATACCAAAACTTGGTTGGATTAACTTCATCCGCAGTAAAAACAGGACAACTTTTGATAGAAATAAACACGTATGCCAATCCATATACATACATCAATCGTGAAATCTCTTCCTTTTATCCGATTATCTTATAGCGATCAATCGAAACGATTTGATAGAACAATACGATTTGAACCCTTTTTCAATAAAAGTTTTAGACATACGACGCACTCTTATAGAAAAAAAATGGTTTCGCTACTTCGTTTTTCATTTGAGACTGATGTTGTCAAAGCACTTTCGACAAAAATCCGTCACTTTTACGATTTGTATTACTTGGCAAACGACAAAGAATGTGCGGAATATTTGCAGTCTTCTGAATTTAAAAAAAGATTTATCCGAATTGCTAATCCACGACCAGCAAGAATTTGACATACCAGAAGGGTGGCAAACAAAAACGATTAAAGAATCGCCATTATTTAAAGAATTTTCTACTCTGTGGACAATTTTAAGTGTGGTTTATCAAAATGAATTAACACCGTTAGCATTTTCTGATATACCCGATGAGAAATTAATAGCAGAAAGTTTTATGAAAATATTAAAACAACTACAAAAATAAAAACGACTGAACCCACAAAATAGGCTATATGCAATGGCGGGATAAATGTAACCATAAAGGCTTGCACTTCGTAAAAATATCGGTAGTAAATGATGATTACAAACTCGCAATCCGCTACTACACATAAACGCCGTCCGTTAGCAAATAGCAGGACAGAACTTTTAAACTAAAAACAGCAATAAAGTTGAACTTTAATAAAAACACATCACAACAAGAAATCTAATTGATCAAACCAACCCATTTTCAGTGAAGGAATTTAAGTTCATCAGTGTAAGTTTAAAAGCTAAAGTGGGTTTTGGGTGGAAAAATTTTGAAGTTAGTAAAAAAAAGAAAAAAAATAACCTCTGCCTATAGTT
>JMBV01000123.1_pt1 | contig 29671 bp, 48 predicted proteins | sample 616531 | NCBI WGS metagenome assembly JMBV01 (sample SAMN02727904, study PRJNA239997) | anaerobic digester metagenome | biome: anaerobic digester; isolation source: mesophilic anaerobic digester inoculated with municipal waste water sludge... | place: Germany: Bielefeld University, CeBiTec ...
CAATCCTCCTTTTATAGGTGCTAGATTAATGAATAGGGAACAAAAAGCGGATATAAACCTTGTATTTAATGGTGTAAAAAAACATAGGAAATTTAGATTATGTTTCAGCTTGGTATGCTAAGTCAGCAGAAATGATACAAGAAAATACGGATTTGAAAGTTGCTTTTGTCTCGACTAATAGCATATGTCAGGGAGAACAGGTTAGTATTTTATGGAAGTATATATTGGAAAATAAATCTTGTAAGATAGATTTTGCTTATAGAACATTTAAATGGAGTAATGAGGCTAAATATAAAGCAGCTGTATATTGTGTTATAATAGGTTTTTCTAGTGTGATTAAGAAAGTTGATAAAAAAAATAATATATGAAAATGATGGAACTTTCCAAGAAGCACAGAATATTAATGGTTATTTAGTAGATGCTGATAATGTTTACATAGAGTCTAGGAGAAAACCATTATGTGATGTTATAGAAATAGGTATGGGCAATCAGCTATAGATAATGGGAACTACTTATTTACAAAAGAAGAAATGGAAACATTTATAAAAGAAGAGCCTCAATCTAAAAGATATTTTATAAAATGGTATGGTGCAAGAGAATTTATTAATAACAGCCCGAGATATTGCTTATACTTAGCAGATGAAAAACCAAATCATATTAAAACTATGCCTCTTGTTATGGAAAGAGTTGAGAATGTTAGAGAATTTAGATTAAAGAGCATTAGAAAGAATACTTTTAAATTAGCAAATACACCCACTATGTTTCAAACGATAAATATTTCTAAAGATAATTATCTATTAATTCCTAGAGTAACATCAGAAAAGAGGATATATATACCTATAGGATTTATGTCAAGTAATAGTATGGCAAGTGATGCTGTTCATATAATGCCTAATGCAAATATATATCATTTTGGAATATTAACTTCTAATGTGCATAATGCATGGATGAGAGTAATAGGAGGCAGACTAAAAGGAGATTATAGATATTCTAAAAATATAGTATATAATAATTTTCCATGGCCTAAGACAAATGAAGAAGTTAAAATAATAGTTTCTCAAAAAGCAGAGTTAGTTTTAAAAGTAAGAAAAAAAATATCAAGATTGGAGTTACGCAGATTTATATGATCCATTATTTATGCCTAAAGATTTATTAAAAGCCCATAAAGATTTAGATAGGGCTGTGTGGGAAGCTTATGGTAAGTCATGGAATATAGATTCTGAAGCCGATTGTATTAAATATTTAATGAAACTTTATGTAGTAATAGAAGGTTCAAATTACAATGTTTATCCAGAATTAATATAATACAAAGAAGCCTTAAATCCTTTAGAATGAGGGTTCAAGGCTTATATCTTTTCTTTTATCATCTAGCTTGGGTTAAATGTATCTGGTTTACTATCTTCTACAAGTTGTTTCTGCCCTATCTCTACTAATTTCTTAGTCATAACTCCACCTACTTTGCCAACATCAGTTAATTGGATATTTAATTCATTAGCTATTTCTAGCTTCATTTCCTCAAGAGCTTTCCTAGCATTTAGATTAGGTTGTCTTGTCATGTTATTCACTCCTATCTTTAATATATGGTTATTTTATTACTTATGATGATTTAATACTAGGAAAAAAAATGCAATTGTTTTAGTATTTTATCATTTTAATTTAAAAACTCTATAGTTTCAGGTTAAATATTGGTATATAATACATATAACAGTTACATATATGATCTTATAAAAGGAGCTAAGGAGAGGATTTTTATGAAGTTAAGAGTAAATACAGAGTTTAAATTTATTGTTTCTTTAATATTTGCAATTTTAGTTGCAATATTTGCTATTCAAAATGCTGGCAATGTAGAAGTTAGGTTTTTCTTTGGACATTTTACCATATCTCAAGCTGTAGTCATATTGGTGTCTACTATTGTAGGAGCTATAATCGTACTTTTATTAGGACTTGTTAAACAAATAAGGCAAAACATAAAAATAAAGCAATTATCTAAAGAAATAGAGAGCCTTACAAGTGAAAAAGAAGAACTTCAAGCTAAATTAGATGAGTTAAATTTAGTTAATATAGAAGGTGATGAAAAAAACAAATAATGAAATAAAAGAAGATGAAGTAGGTTCTGAACAAGTATTATCAAAGGATATTATTTAGCATTTAAAATTAAAAAAAATTAAAAACTTATTTTAAACCCGTCGATTTAGACGGGTTTAAAATTTATCCTTTAATTGATATATAATTATAAAATTAATATCTGAAAAAGTTTAAATTGAAATTAATATTATTGGATAAAGTATATAGTTAAAGCTATAGATTAATGATATAATTTTTATAATATAAAATTATAAAGGTGGTAAAATGGAAATAAATAATCATATCCTTAAGCAAATAACAGAAACTAAATATCTTACAGCAGAAAATGCTTGGAGATATAGGACTATACTTCGATATTTTTATTTACAATATCAAAAGATGAAATATTGGATGTATAAAGAGGAGGTCTATGAAGAACTAAAAAAAAGCGAATATTTCATAGACTATACTATGGATCAATGTAAGCAGGATTTAGATGTATTAGTAGAATGGAAAAATCTTACACCAATACAGGATACTGCTAAAGCTTCCACAGTAGAAGAATTTAAAAACAAACAATTTAGATACCAATTATCCGAATATAGTGTAGAAATAGAGCGTATGACCATAAGGTTGGAAAATTTAAAGGTGGAAAGTGCTTCTCTAGAGCCTTCTTTATTAGAAAGGCTAAGAATTGAATTAAAGAAGTTTAAGGATATGACAACAGAAGATATAAATGTAGTAGGGGGGGATTGGTGGAATACTCTTAATGAAAATTTTAGGAGATTAAATCAAAATTATCAAGATTATATAAGAGATTTACATAGCATAAAGGCAGAAGAAATGATGAAGACAAGGGAGTTTCTTATATTTAAGGATTTATTTATAGATTATTTAAGGGATTTTATAAAGGCGTTACAACAAAATTCCTATGCTATAGAATCCATTCTTAGGGATTTGGATTTACAGAAAGAAGAGATAGTACTTAATAAAGTATTAGAATATAATAAATCTATTCCTAGAGTAGATACAGAAGTATCCTTTGAAGATATAAAGGAAAACATAGATGGAAGATGGTTAAATTTAAAAAAATTGGTTTTTAGGTGATGGAGAAAATGAAAGTGAAGTGTCTAAACTTTTTGATATAACTAATGAAATAATTCGTAAGATTACTCGCTTTGCATTTCAAATAGTTGAAACTAGAAATAGTGCAGCAAATAGGAAAGAAGAATATAAAAAGCTTTGTGAAATGTTTTTAAACTGCAGGGATATTGATGAGGCCCATAGGTTGTCTTCCCTTAGTTTTGGGATATTTAATACAAAACATATTAAAGGCAATGTTATCAGAAGTTCAGAAAGTATAAATAAAGGTGTTTATGAAGAAAAACCCTATATAGTAACTATTAAACCAAGGGTGAGAAGTTATAGGGAAAAGCGTGATAGAAGTTCTATACCAGATAATAATGAAAAAAAAGAATTAATGCTAAATCAAATTATAAAAGAAAGAGAATATGAGAGAAATATAATAGATAATTATATTGTAAATGGGGGGAAATAGATTTTGCTAAACTTCCAAAAATAGAATCCCATACTAGAGTAACACTTTTAAGATGGTTAACAAAGGGAATTAGCTCATCAAATTGGACTTCAAAAACAGAAGATGGGCGTATTTATAAGATTGTTTTATCTAAAGAAAATGATGAATGTATTTTAGATTGTGAAGATGGAAAACTTCAGATGCCAGCATATAAAATTGTTTTTAAATAGGAGAATAGAGTTATGAAAGAATTAGACGTATTATTGGAAAATTATTGGATAATAAAAGATAAGAATAAGGAACTTTTTTTATGAACTAAGGGATTCTATATCAAATTTAAAACCTTTCATATCGGATAAATTAGGTTATCAGGTAATAACTAATTCTCAAATTATAAAGCTTGAAAAAGTTCCAGGAAAACCAGAAGATTGGATGGGAATAGAATCCTTTGAAGATAGGATGGAATATGGGCTATTATGTATACTTTTGATGTTCTTAGAGGATAAAGGTAAAGAAGAACAGTTTCTTTTATCAGAGTTAACGGAATATATAGAAGGAGTTTTTCCTGAAGAAAATAGTATAGATTGGACATTATATAGACATAGAAGATATTTAGTTAAAGTACTTCGTTTTGCCTTTGACATGGGAATGATTAAAGTAAATGATGGGGGATGAACAAAGCTTTTCAAGTTCTAGAGAATCTGAAGTTTTATATGAGAATACGGGGATATCAAAATATTTCATTAGAAATTTTACAGGTAATATTTTAGAGTATAACTTCTTAAAAGATTTAGAAGAGGATGAGTGGATAGATGTTGATAGAGATAAAGGGCGTATAAGAAGAAATAGAGTATATAGAAGGATTATAATGTCACCGGCAGTATATAGTGATGGAGTTGATGATCCAGATTATTTATATATTAAAAATTATAGAAATATGATTATAAGCGATATAGAAAAGTATTTAGAATCAGATTTTCATGTTCATAAAAATGGTGCATTTCTTATATTAAACATTGATAAAAATTATAAAAAAAATCCTTTCCAGAAAATAAAACAATAAGCGATATAATATTGCAATTTAATAGTATTATCACAAATAAGATTGAGAATGGTATTATAAATACAAAGGAAGATGATGTTATAATATTATCGATTCAATCATTTGAAAGTATAATAAAAGAGCTAAGGTATAATTATTCTTTAGGATGGAGCAAGGAATATAGAGAAATGAAATTTGAAAAATTATGTGAAGAAATAATTCAATACATGAAAAGTTATTGTTTTTTTAGAATTAATTGAAGACTCTAGTGAATTGAGAATAATGCCTTTAGTAGGAAAAATCATAGGAAAATATCCAGAAGATTTCAATAATTCTTTTAAAGGAGGGATAGCAAATGAATAAAATAGATGGATGATGAATAGGGCTGGTCTTTTAAATTTTTGGTATTATGATGATGAAGAATTTGAATTTTCTGATGGGAAATTACTTTTAAGAGGTTCCAATGGTTCAGGGAAATCTGTAACAATGCAAAGCTTTATACCACTTTTATTAGATGGGAATAAAAGCCCAGAAAGATTAGACCCCTTTAATTCAAGAGCTAGAAAACTTGAAAATTATCTTTTAGGGGGGGAAGAAGAACATGGTAAGGAAGAAAGCACTGGATATATTTATATAGAGTTTAAGAAAGAAAACTCTAATAATTATTTGACCATAGGTATGGGCTTAAATGCTAAAAGGGGGGGAAGAGGGCTTAACTCTTGGGGGGGATTTGCTATAACCGATGGTAGAAGAATAGGAAGAGATATTTTCCTTTATAAAAATATAGGTAGCAAGATATCTTTAAGCAAAACAGAGTTAAAAATAGGATAGGTGATGGTGGAGAAGTCAAAGAAGGACAAAAGGAATATATGGCGATTGTAAATAAATATCTTTTTGGATTTGATAGTATTGACGATTATGATGAACTTATAAAGCTTCTCATACAACTTAGAACTCCAAAACTATCCAAGGAATTTAGACCAACTGTTATATATGAAATAATGAATGATTCATTACAACCTTTATCTGACGATGATTTAAGGCCTATGTCTGAAGCTATAGAAAATATGGATAATATTAAAAATAGATTAGAAGAATTTAAAACAAGTAAAAAAAGCAATAGATAAATTAAAAAAATGCTTATGATCAATATAATCGATATATTCTTTTAGAGAAAACTAAGGACTACTTAAATTCCCAAAATATCTTAAAGAGATTATTAAAAGAAGAAAAAGAACTATACGAAAAAAAGGGATAGATATGAGAGTACATATAAAGAAAAAGAGAAAAGAGTAGAAGAATTAGAAATAAAAAGGAAGGTATTAGAAGAAAAAGACAGGAGTTAGAAAAACATGATAGTTATAGAATAAAGGAAAAGATTGCAGAATTAAGTTACAGTATAGAAGAACTTGAGAAAGAAAGTAGAACTAAAAATGATTTATTAAACAGAAAAAAAAGATAAAGAAAGGGATATTCATTTTGAAATAAAGAAATTAGATAATAGTGAATATAGTCAAACTAAGACTATTAAGGAACATTTAGCTGAGATGGATAGTATAGCAGAGGAATTTAGATTTCATGAGCAAGATTTTATGAAGGATGAACTGTTAAAAAAAATTTAAAGAGGCATATGATTTTTCATATGCTAAAAGCCAAATAAATTTCTATGGTGATAAGATTATAAAGGCTAGAAAAGTTCTTGAAGAAGAAAGAATTATCAATATGGAGTATGATAATAGCCTTAGGGATTTAGATAATTATAAAAAAAGAAAAAGATAATATGGAAAGAAATTTAGAAGCATCGAGATTGTTATTTTCTGAAACTAAAGAAGAATTTATTGAGAAGGTTTATATCTGGGCACAGTCAAATAAAGAACTAAAACCTTCGGAATCATGTTTAATTGAGGTAGGACGTAAAACAAGTCAATATGGGAAAGAAAATAATTATGATGATATTATTGGAGAAATTAGAAGAGAATATAATGATTATGAAGGAAAGCTAAATACCTATAAACACAAACTAAATATAGACAAAGAACAGTATATAGATAAATGCGAAGGAAAAAAAACAAGAAATAGAAGTATGGATAAATAAGAAGGATCCTGAACCTGAAAGGGAAAACAAGGTAATAATAAATAGGGAAAAGCTTAAAAAAAGAAAATATACCTTTTATACCATTTTATATGGCTGTAGATTTTCAAGGTGATCTAAGAGAAGAAGAAAAGGGAAGACTAGAGGAAGCTTTAATGGATATGGGAATACTTGATGCTTTGATAATACCACATAGATATAAGAAACAAGTTTTAAAAATGGACAAAGATATGTCAGATAGATATTTATTTGCATCACCTAAATATTTAATGCATGAATTATCCCAAAAACTTAAGGTGGATAAGATAAATATAAATGGAATAAATGAAGAAGATATATATGATGTACTAAAGAGTATATTAATCGATGAACAAGAAGGGGGGGAATCTACTTTTATAAGCCAATATGGACATTATGGAATAGGACCCATAAGAGGAAAGACAAGTAGCACATATAAGTATAAATATATTGGTGCAGCTGCCAGGAAAAAAATTTAGAGAAGAAATTATAGAAAAACTAGAATTAGAACTTAATGAAATAAAAGATAAAATAAATGAAATAGATAATCAAATTAGACTTATAGATGAAAGAACAGATATATTAAATAATGAATATTTTCTATTTCCAGATAAAGGAGACTTGGAAACTGCCTTTAATGAAGTAATGAAGGCACAGCTTCATTACAACAATTGTCTAAGAAATGTGGAAGCAAAAGAAGAAGAAGTGAATATTTCATATAAAAGATTACAAGAAGTAAAACAAAGGGTATATAATTGTACATGTAATATTGAAATAGCTAGCAATTTAGAATCTTTTTCAAGGGCAGAAGAAGATTTCTATATTTATAAAGATTTACTTTCAGAATTGGAAAAAGAACATTTAAAATTAATTCAATTACTTGAATCTAAGGATTTTATGCTAAGAGAAAAAGAAGAAATTGACAAGGATATTAATGGTATTATTTATGATTTAGGTAAAATAGAAAGAAGAACTAAGGAAAATAAGGAAAAACTTGAAAGTCTACGAGAACACCTAAAGATTTCAGGTTTTCAAGAAATAGAAAAAGAGATAAGCACTTGTATTAGTAGTTTAAGATGTATTCCAGAAGATATTAAAGAAGCCGTTAGATTAGGTGAAAAAGCAAGGACCAATTATGAACAAACCTGTAAAGAGATAGAGAATATAGAAAAAAAATTTAATTTTCCAGAGAGGTATAGATAAGATATTTGTAGAAGGCTTTAAAGAAGAATATTTACTTAGAACTATTTATAAAGAAGAGTTGGATGAAAAAAAATATATGCAACTGCTAAAAAAGTATATGATGAATTAAAATATCTGGAAAAAGAAAACAAAAATAAATATGATTATATGAGAAATTTACAGGAAAAGTTTCATGAAAATCGCCAATACTTAATAGAGTATAGCCTGAAAATGGATTATATATTTAATAAATTCATTGAAGATACGGATGAAAGAATAAAAGAAGCTATTATAAAACAAAAAAAGAATGAATATTGTAGGTAGAGTTAGAGGGAAGTATGTAGATTTCTTTAATTTATTAAATTATATACAAGAAGGAATAGATGAAAATGAAAAACTATTAAGGGAAAGTGATAGACAACTCTTTGAAGATATATTGGCAAAAAAATATTAGCAAGAAAATAAGAGCAAAGATATATCATAGTGAAGAATGGGTTAAAAAAAATGAATGTTTTAATGGAATCTATGAATACTTCTAGTGGTTTATCTTTTAGCTTAAGATGGAGGAGTAAAAGTGCTGAAACTGAAGAACAATTAGATACTAAAGAACTAATAGATTTACTTAGAAAAGATGGTAGTTTACTTACATCAAAGGAATTAGATAAACTATCTTCACATTTCAGATCTAAAATAAGTGAAGCTAGAAGGGATGCAGAAGAAAGTGATAAGATGCAGACTTTCCATAGGATAATGAAAGAGATTTTAGATTATCGTAAATGGTTTGAATTTGTATTATATTTTAGAAAGACAAATGAAAATAAAAAAAAGAATTAACTAATAATGCATTTTACAAATTTAGTGGTGGGGAAAAAGCTATGGCAATGTATGTACCATTATTTTCAGCTGTATATGCAAAATATGAAGGTGCAAGAAAAGATTGCCCTCGTATAATATCTCTAGACGAGGCATTTGCAGGGGGGGTAGATGAAATTAACATACGAGATATGTTTAGACTGTTAAATGAACTAGAACTAAATTTATAATTAATTCCCAAATATTATGGGGGGGAGATTATGATACAGTTCCTTCTTTATCCATTTGCGAATTAATTAGACCTAATAATGCTAATTTTGTAACGGTCCTAAGATATAAATGGAATGGTAAAATAAAAGAATTAGTAACGAATAAGGATGTTAAAAATGACTAAAGAGAAATTAATACAACAATGTAGTGAATATTTTAAAAATAATCCTGGCTTTTCCAGAGCCTTTGACAAAATAAGGGATAAATATATATCCCTTGGGAAAATAGGTGGAACCATAAAAATAAATAATTTGACAATGGAAGAAAAGGAGGCCTTAACAGGTTTTCTTAAAAAAAATTACTATAAAAATTCAGTAAGTATAAGCGTAAATAAATTTGAAGAGGCTCTTAAAGGCACACCCTTTCAGGGCTTGGATTTTCCTCAAATATTAGAAACATATTTTGAAGAAGATATTATAACGAAAAAAAAGAAAAAATAAAAATATATGAAGAAGATAAGATGAAGTTTTTTTCATGAAATTTTAAATGAATTTACTGGAACCAAGGGTTATCAATGGATTAAATACACAATTAATAGTAAAAAGAATGGATACAGAATTATTTCTCAAGGATATGATAGGGATAGAGAAAAATTTAAAAAAAAGACTTAATTATAACCATAGAAGCAATTAATAATTTACCCTTTTTAGATAATAAAGTTGAAAGATTGGCCTTGTTTTCATCAAAGATAAGCAAAAATCCTCATGCACTTGACCATAATACTGACAGTGGGAAGCTTTTGTTATATGGGATAGCTTATCTTTTAGGGGGGGTAAGATACCCACAAAATGCAGAGGAGAAAATGGAAGTACTTTATAAGGTCGGACTTATCAAAGATGAAATATCTAATTTCACTATGTGTAGCGGATTATTAGCTTATAAAGATGAACTCCTACATCCAGGATGGGAAGGCTTTTTTTAATGCATATGAACCACTACAAGTATCTCTTTGGAATTTAAGCAAAGTAGATAAGATTATTAGCAAAAGGAATAAGGTTTTTGTTTTTGAAAATCCTACTGTTTTTAGCGAGGTACTATATCGGAGTTCTAAAGAAAAGCCGTCGATTATTTGTACATATGGACAAGTTAAGCTTGCATCATTAATTCTTTTAGATAATCTTGTAGAAAATGGAACGCATATATATTACTCAGGAGATTTTGATCCAGAAGGATTAATAATAGCAGATAAATTAAAGAGTAGATATAAAGAATATCTAACTTTGTGGAGATATAGTATAAAAGATTATCATAAATCTATTTCAAAAAAAAGAAAATAGCTTATGAGAGAATAAATAAACTTAGAAAACTAAAGGATAAAAGTCTAATTAAAACAGGTGAAGAGATTAAAGAATGTAAATATGCAGGATATCAAGAAACTATAATAGAAGAGTTAATTGATGATATACTGGTTTTAATGAATATTGGATAATATTGATTTGCAAAAAAATATAGTATATATATAATATAAGTATAAGATATTAAATTTAAAAGAAACTAAATTAATTTTATGTTATAATTAAAGAATGTAAAAATACAGAAATATATTTCTATAAGTAGAAGGGGGGAGTTATCAATGTATAATGTTAGAGAGGTAACTAAGGATTTATATTGGGTTGGTGGAAATGATCGCCGTCTTTCTCTTTTTGAAAACATTCATCCTATTCCTGAAGGAGTTTCCTATAATTCATATTTACTTTTAGATGAAAAGACTGTGCTTTTAGATACAGTGGATTGGTCAATATGTAATAGATTTATAGAGAATATAAAATATGTTTTAGGAGATAGATCTTTAGATTATTTAGTAATAAATCATATGGAGCCAGATCATGCTGGAAGTTTAGGAGAAATTTTATCTCACTATCCAGATGTAAAAATTATAGGAAATAAAAAGACCTTTGATTTTATGAAGCAATTTAATTTTATAGCAGATAATACAATAGAAATTAAAGATGGAGATACTATGTCCTTTGGAGAACATGAGTTTTTATTCATATCTGCTCCAATGGTACATTGGCCAGAGACTATGGCAACCTTTGATACTACAAATGGAGTGTTGTTTTCCGCTGATGCTTTTGGAACCTTTGGCTCTCTAGATGGGAAATTATTTAACGATGAAGTAGATTTTGATAGAGATTTCTTGGTTCCAGCTAGGCGATATTATACTAATATAGTAGGAAAATATGGACCACAGGTTCAATCATTGTTAAAAAAAAGCTAAAGATTTAGATATTAAATATATTTGTCCACTTCATGGACCAGTGTGGCGTAGTAATATAGATTATTTTATTGATAAATATAATAAATGGAGTAGCTATGAACCAGAAGAAAAAGGTGTAATTATCGTATATGGTTCAATGTATGGCAATACAGAGGAAGCTGCTGAGGATATAGCTAGAAGACTAGTGGAGAAGGGTATGAGTAATGTAGTCATGTATGATGCTTCAAAAACCCATGTGTCCTATTTAATAGCTGATACTTTTAGGCTTAGCCATATAGTTTTAGCTTCTGCAACTTATAATCTTAGTATTTTCCCACCAGTGCATGAATATTTATTAACTATGCAAGGATTAAATTTACAAAAACGTACAGTAGCTATAATTCAAAATGGAACTTGGGCGCCTAGAGCTGGACAATTGATGCGTGAATTTTTAGTTGGAATGAAAGAAATGAATGTTTTAGAGAAGGATGTATTAATAACTTCATCTATGAAAGAAGAAAATATTGATGAAATGGAAGCCCTTGCTAATAGTATTATAGAATCTATGGAATAAAATATTTTAAATAAGTTAAAACCCCCCCATCGAATTCGATGGGGTTAAATATACTGAGGTTTTTTGTTATTATGCCTCAACAATGAGAAGATAAGGCTAGAAAGGTGTATGCCCAAAAATTTTATTTGACAAAAGAAAAATTTACTATTAAACTAAATATGATGAACGTTGTTCATTTTATTTTTACATTAACTTGAACGACGTTCAATCAATGTTTTTATCTGGATTTTAAATATTATCACAAAAGTGGGTGTTAGTAAAAAAACTAGGATTTAAAGGGTGCTAAAAATGACAAGAGATGAAAAAAAAGTTCATATTTTGAAAACAGCTAAAGGAATAGCTCATAGTGAAGGGCTTTCAAAACTAACTATCCGAAGGATAGCAAAGGATGCAAATATTTCTATTGGTTCTGTTTATAATATTGTTGGTACAAAAGATGAACTAATTTTATATCTAATAGAAGATTATTGGGAAAATTCACTTCAAAAAGTTATTGTTCAAACAGAAAATTCTTCTGAAAATTTTTTTAGATAAACTACAAGGATTATATGTAAAATTTAAATCTATAACCAAAGAGTTTCACAAAGATTGGATTAAGGATTTAGTGGGAATGCATATGACAAATCCAGAAGTGCTTGTTATGAGCAATAAATATAAAAAAAGATATAGAAATAAGGATTAAGGAAATTCTTTTGGAAGACTCTCTAATAGAAGAACAATTTAATGAAGATTACTGTGTAGATGATTTAGCAAGCTTTATTTTTAAAAACATCATGATTTTACTTGAAAATGATGAAAATGATTTAGGAATTTTAAAAATTATTTTAGAAAAAGCTTTATATTAAAGCTTTATGTGGAGGGATTAATATGAGAGCAATAATGGAATCACTATTTGATATAGTTTATTTAATTTTTGTAACATCAATGGGAATTTATTTAATTGTAAAGAATAATAAAAAAACTGATTCAAGATTATTTGGAATTATGGCTGTTGTTCTTGGTCTTGGGGGGGATGCATTTCATTTAGTGCCAAGAATATTGGCACTAAATACTACCAATGGATTTGTAGTGTACCAAAGTGCCTTAGGCATTGGTAAAGCTATTACATCCATTACAATGACAGGATTTTATATAATTCTGTATTATATTTATAAAATAGATACAATGTTTCTAGTAAAATCTTAGATATTATTATCTGGGGACTTGGAATTATACGAGTAATTATAGGTTTTTTTACCACAAAATCAATGGACAGCTAAAGTTCAACCATTAGATTGGGGCATTTATAGAAATATACCATTTGCCCTTATGGGTATTATTTTAATTTTATTATTTTATAAAAGAACAAGAGAACGTAATGACGAAAACTTTAAACATATGTGGTTAGCAATTACCTTATCTTTTGGTTTCTACATCCCTGTAGTTTTATGGGGAGATTTAAACCCTGCTATTGGTCTTTTAATGATACCAAAAACTTTGGCTTATGTTTGGGTGGTTTTAATGGGGGTATAAAGATTATAAAGAAAAAGTGGTTATAGATAGAAAACAATAAAATTTAGAGTATAGGAGAATTTAATGTGAAAAGGACATTATCGTTATTTTTAGTATTATTATTAAGCTTCTCTTTAATATCTTGTTCTAGCATTGATTCAAGACTTGAAGGTGAAATTAACTCTATAGATATAGAGGAAGATTTAAATAATGAAGTTATAAAGGATATAGAAGAGGATGGATATTATACTAGTAAAGAGGATGTTTCTTTATATATCCATACCTATGGCAATCTTCCAGGGAATTATATTACTAAAAAAAAGAAGCCAGTGAATTAGGTTGGGAATCTAGTAAAGGAAATTTATGGGATGTAACTGATAAAAAGAGTATTGGGGGGGAGATAAATTTGGAAATCGAGAAGGCAAATTACCAATAAAAGAAGGCAGACAATATTATGAATGTGATATAAATTATGAGGGAGGATACAGAGGGGGGGCAGAGAGATTAGTATATTCCAATGATAGATTAATATATTATACAAAAGATCACTATGATACTTTTATTTTATTATATGGAGATGAATAATCATGATTAAAGTGACACTAAACGGTAGAAATATGAATAGCAAAGAAATTGCTCATCTGTATATGAAATGGAATTTGCAGGTTCCAGAATATTATGGCACAAATTTAGATGCACTATGGGATGTATTAAGCACTTATGATAAGCCTATTCAAATAAATCTTATAAATAAAGATAAGTTAATAGAAAATTTAGGAGATTATGGTGAGGCTATAATAGAAGTATTTCAAGACGCACAAAAAGAAAACAACAATATAAACTTTGAAATAATAGAAGGAAAACAAGGGGAATAAGTGGTATGACCTTAACTTTTAATTGTTAAGGAAACCACTTATTTTTTTTATGAATATTTGGAAAGATGAAGGTGCTTATCTAACAATATTGAGGGTAATATATAAATTATAGATGGTAAAAAGATAAGATGTTTTTATAGGGGGGGGTATAAAAGTGCAGGATTTTGAAAAAAATGGGAGTATTTTATCTAGGAAAAGAATATGATCTAGAGGAAAATCAACTAAAAGAAGATTTAATTCTTTATAAATCTAAGGACTTAACAACCCATGGAGTCATAATAGGTATGACTGGAAGTGGAAAAACTGGTTTAGGTATAGGTATAATAGAAGAAGCCGCCATAGATAATATACCAGTTATAGCCATTGATCCCAAAGGTGATTTAGGTAATTTGGCCCTAACATTTCCTGAATTAAAGGAAGAAGATTTTCGTCCTTGGATAAATTTACATGAAGCAACTAACAAAGGAGTTACTCCTGATGAATATGCTAGGTCACAAGCTGAATTATGGCGTAAAGGATTAGCTGATTGGGGGGGACAAGACGGTAAACGTATTGAAAACTACGTAATGCTGTAGATATTAATATTTATACACCAGGTGGAACAGCTGGCCGTGGTGTTTCAGTACTTCGTTCTTTTGATCCACCATCAGATGAAGTGTTAAATGATGGGGATGCCTTTAGGGATCGGATTCAAATAACTACTAATAGTTTATTGTCTTTAATAGGTGTACAGGGAGATTCTTTTACAAGTAGAGAACACATCTTAGTATCAAATATTATAGAATATTATTGGAGTTTAGGTCAGAAAATTAGCCTTCCAGATCTTATTAATGCTATACAAACTCCACCTATAAATCAAGTAGGTGTAATGGATATTGAAAATTTTTATCCAGCTAAAGATAGATTTTCTTTAGCAATGTTATTTAATAATCTGCTGGCTTCAACTAGTTTTAAATCATGGTTAGAAGGTGAACCTTTAGATGTAAAAAGTTTTTTTTATATAGTGATACGGGAAAACCAAAGGTTTCTATTTTTTTTCAATTGCTCATTTATCTGATAGTGAAAGAATGTTTTTTTTGTTACTATGTTATTAAATGATATATTATCTTGGGTTCGAAGTCAGCCAGGAACCAGTAGTTTGAGAGCATTGCTTTATATGGATGAAATATTTGGATATTTACCTCCAACGGCGAATCCACCTTCAAAGGTTCCACTTTTAACTTTACTTAAACAAGCAAGGGCATATGGTTTAGGATTATTACTTTCTACGCAAAATCCTGTAGACTTAGATTACAAAGCCCTTTCAAATGCTGGTACATGGTTTATAGGGCGATTACAAACGGAAAGAGATAAAGAAAGGGTTTTGGCAGGTTTAGAAGGGGTAGCAGCAGGAGGAAATTTCAATAGACAGCGTACAGGACAAATATTAGCTGGATTAGGACAAAGGGTGTTTTACCTTCACAATGTTCATGAAGATGAGCCTGTTGTATTTAATACTAGATGGGCTTTGTCCTATTTAGCTGGCCCCCTTACTAGAAATCAAATAGCAGATTTAACATCAAAAGACAATGTTGGAGAAATTATAAATAAGCCAAATAAAGAAGCAAATATTAAAAAGACTCTATTTAAAGAAGGTGAGTATACTGGTAATTTAAGTCAAACTCCTCCTATACTTCCTCCGCAGATCCAACAGGTATATTTACCAGTATATAGTAAAGCTATAAATACTCTAACATATATTCCAACAGTTATTGGTGTGGCTGAAGTATTCTATAATAGTTCTAAATATGGTGTGGCCACATCTAAAAGTTATACTATAGTTTCTCCTCTTCAGGAAGGACCTGTGGCACTAGATTGGGGGGGAGAAGGGGAAATTTTAGATTTAGAGCTTTTGGATCTTGATAAAGAACCTATTCAAGATGCATATTTTGAAAATTATCCTAGTGTTGCTGCCAATCCTAGTAACTATGAAAAGTGGAAAAAGCTTTTATCTCAATATATTCGTAAGGATTTATCACTAAATCTTTATATAAGTCCTACATTAAAAGAAGTTTCTCAAGTTGGAGAAGAGGAACGAGATTTTCGTATTAGATTGCAGCATTTAGCCCATGAACAGAGGGATAATGCCTTAGAATCACTTAGAAAAAAAATATGCCTCTAAAATAAACACCCTTGAAGACCGCCATAGACGAGCACGACAAACTCTAGAAAAGCAAAGTACTAAAGCAACTCAAAGGAAAATGGATGCAGCTGTTTCAACTGGTGCTGCCATATTAGGCGCACTTTTTGGAAGAAAGAGTATGAGCGCAACATCAGTATCTAAAATTGGGACTGCTGTAAAAAGTACTACCCGTGCTTTTCAAAGTGGTGAAGGAATAACTCAAGCTCAAGAAACACTTCAATCTGTGGAAGCTCAACTGGAAAAACTACAATTAGAGTTAGAGCAGGAAATAGAAAAGATATCCGAAAGTTTTAATTTACAAGATGAGAAGCTAGAAGAGGTACAAATTAGACCTACAAGTACTAATATTACTATACATTTTGTTGGCTTAGCCTGGTATCCAAAGCCATAGGGAATACACAATAATTAATTGGAATAAATGTACAAAAGCCTTCCCAATCTATAGAAGTTTGATATGCTCATCCTTGTAAGGTGAGCATATCAAAGTATAGTTTCATATTTTCATTTGTAAAAATAAATTATTTATTATTTTTATGGTGTTCTAAATGAGAAAGCTTTTTCTTAATATTAGGGAAGGCTTTTTCTAAACGTCTATGAACAAAGTTTTTATCCTTTAACAATCTTTCATATTTAGCTTTTAACTGAGCAATATGCTCTTTTTTTCTGGGCTAGAGCAATTTCAATTTCAGGTTTTGAGTCTTCTAGTTTGTGGTGTACATTATCTTTAGTTTTAATAGCTAAAGTCATTCCTTTATATATATTTTCGCCAATATCATCTGAATAAGCTCTTAGCTTTTCACCAATTTCATCAAGTATAAGTAGACGTTTTTTTGATTTTCATAATACCTAATACAGTAATAATGAAATCAGCTATAAAGGCTGCCAATAGTAAGACCAACAGTATATTGCCTATTTTATTATTGAGAATAGATACAAAATTATTAATTGGAGGATGGATTATATTTAGCATAAATACAGCCCCCCCTAATCCCCCCCAAGCAATAGAAAAAGACAAACATACATATCCCTTTATGTTAAAAGGAACTTCTGTATAATCCCACCATTTATCATTAAATACCTTTTCTAGTATAAATCCTGTGATAAATTCTAAAATTGATGTAAGCAAAAATGAACCTAAAAACAATAATATAAAATTATCTACTAAGGAACCTAAGGAAAAAAATCAATATAATCATACCAAAGCCGTAGATAGGGCATACTGGACCATTTAAAAAAACCTCTATTTATAAATTGACCAGATGTCACCACATGGAAGGCAACTTCTACACACCAACCTAAAAAAAGCGTAAATAATAAAAAAACCATATATATTCTAAAACTAAATATTCCATGGAACTCCCCCCCTAAATTTTTGATTGACAATAAATTAATTATAGCTTAAAAAAAACAAATATTAAAACCCTCACCTTTTAGAAGACGAGGGTCATTTACTACAATATATATTTTTCTAGATCTTCACTAAATTGTACACTGACTTTTTTTTGAATTCATAGATATTTTCTGTCATCTTTTTAATTTCTTCAGTGTAAGTTTGTATATTAGCTGATACCTCTTGGGAAGATGCAGAGTTTTCTTCAGCAATAGCTGCCAAGGACTCTATACTTTGGGAAATAGAGTTAATATTATTAGCTTCATCTATAAGTTCATTTGTTAATTCAATAATTAATTCAGAAACCTGAGTTATAGAATTTATTGATACAAGATTTTCTTCTGTTACAGAGTTTAACTTTATATTTTCCTTTTCTAGGATATTATATTGGTCAGAAATATCAATTACAAATTCATCTATATTTTTAATAAAGGATTCTAAATTATCGTTAATAGTTTGAACTGCTTCTTTAGAGCCCTCTGCAAGTTTTCTAATTTCCAAGGCCACAACAGTAAATCCTCTTCCATATTCTCCAGCTCTAGAAGCTTCAATACTTGCATTAAGAGCTAATAAATTAGTTTGTTCTGCAATTTTTTTTCAACAGTTTCAACGATTTCTCGGACTTCCTTAGCTCTATTTTGTAAATCTTGGCCCTTAGATTTAACTTGTGAAAACTCTAATAGAATATTATTTAAACTATTAGAAGTAGATTTTAAGTCTTCAAATCCCTTACTAATTATATCTACAGAAGATTCTAAATCATCTTTACCTTGATTTTCTTTTTCAACTACTTTATTTAAAGATATAATAGAATCATTTAATTGAGATGCTACTTGTTCAGTTTCATAGGCTTGATTTATAGCTCCTTCAGCCACTTGTTCTACTACAATAGATATTTCATTTGAAGTAAAGCTCATATTATTGGAAATTTCACCAAATCTATCGGCAAATACATTTAATTCATCTGTAGTACCTTTGTAGCCTACAAAATCTGTCTTTATAGATTCCTTTATTTCTCTTAAACTTTCATTAATATCTTCAAAAAAAATCATTAGTAGATATATCATGTACTAAGGAGAAATCCTTATTCTTTATTTCATCTAAATATCCATTGATATATTTTAAAGGCCTAAAAAGTCCTTTACTAACAATAAATGGAATAATAGCTGATAAAGCTAAAATACTGGGAATAGCTATATTATTAGGTGCAAATTTTAATAATAAAACACTAGGGACACCTACAAATAGTATGGAAGCTAAGGCTATTTTTCCTTCCATATTCTTTATAAATCCTAAAGATAAAGCTTTGTTTAACATAAAATTCCTCTGATAATAGATTTCCTGAGGAAAAGTAATGGATAATTTTAAAAAAAATTATCAGTTTTTTTTCTAAAGTTTCAAATTCAATATTTTCTCCAAAGTACTTAGCAGCACCTTCTAACATACCTATAAAATAGGGAAACATTCCCCTAGGTGAAGAGTATGTCATATGCGCTGTATGCTTGTCTACAGGCTTTATTCCTAAAATAGGCGGCTTTGCTCCTAATATTCTTTGAGTAACGATTACATGTATATCATACATGGCTTGAAGAAAAGAATATAGATTTTATATCTAAAGAATGCAGGATAAATCTTTGAATAAGTAATTACATTGTGATTGCCCATAGTTCTCCATATTTCATCGGAACTTTTACCTAGCTTGTCTCCAATATATTCAAGAATTCCTAAGGCTATTCTATCCTCAACATCTTCAGAAGGTGTAAATATTCTATTTTTATTAATACCAAAATGTGACAGTGATTCCTTTGTTATTTCTTCTCCATAAAGTTCTTTACAAGTTTGAACCCATGCAGAAACAATGGTACCTTTCATTGTTATTGCCTCCCTAAAATTATATAAATACACTATAATATTATATTCGACATAAAGTATAAAAATTAATATGTAAAATATAATAGCGACTAATTAGTCGCCATTATGATTTTATCTACACATCATCTTTAATAATCTTAAATAATGATTTGCTTCTCTTAGGACATGATCAGCTAAAAGGGGGGGAGGAACAATAGATTTAATCTTACAGGCCAGTATACCCTCTGTACTATCTTGCTTAAATCCTTGTATGCTTTTGGTGGCATTAAAACTTCTATTGAAGATTTGTCTCTGGGAGACCTTTATACACTCTTTAACTAATCTTTCAAAGATTTCAGCATACTGTTTAGCAGTTTTCTTTAGTTCTCTTTCAGTAGGATCCAACATTCCATTAATAAATTCTCCATGTTCTCCCATTATATGGTTCCAAAAATTCAGCTCTTCACATAGGGTTTTTTTTAGGTAATGTTTTATTTTGCAAAGCTCTTAAGATTTCTAAATAAAGTTCTCCTTCTTCAATAATATGTTTTAGCAGTTCAGGATACAAAGAAATAGATATCTTACATTCTAAAGTTAAATTTAAGATTTTCTTTTTAAAGGATAAAACTTCTCCAAGTAAATTTATGCTTCTTTGGTTTATATTAATAATACAAGATTCTAGCCATTGATTATAGTTGAAGTTAGGGTCACTTTTTAATTTTAACTCATCTTTAGTTATATCAGTGTCTAGACTGGCACCTGTTAATTTAGAATTTATTTCTTCTGCCTTTAGTGTATAAGGAGTTACAAATTCATTGGAATCTATGGCTTTTTTTACTAATGGCACCATTAGCTAACATTACCGTTTCATTGAGTAATTCTTCAAAGCTCTTTTTCAATAGATTGGCTTCTTTAATATTATCAGCTTCAACTGGATGTAAATTAGTTTCAATAAAAAATAGATGCTCTTTCATGATTCTCTGAAAAAAATAGATTTGTTTCTAGGGAAATTCTAATAAAATCTTCTCTTGATAACAAAAAAATACCCCTTTCATAATAATACTTAATATATATTATTATGAAGGGAGGTAATTGTTACTTTAATAGAAGATTATATTTATTTTCAATTTCATTATTTAATTTATTCCCATTGTTTCCCAGGTCAATTAAGAGATTTTGGACTATGTCTGCGAAACTAGTATGAGGATACTCATCAATTACTTGTTTAAAGCTTTCCAATATATCTTCTTTAATTTCCTTTGTTTCATTATCAAAATTAGGATTGTTAATACTTCCAAAAATAAAAGTATTAATATAATCCTTATAATATTGATTTATTTCATCAAGATATATTGAATAAGGATAAGTCATCCTAAAGTTTTCCAATAATACTATTCTACTAGCTAGCTTTTCCATAGATATCATAAGATTTCCATCATTTAGATATGGTTTATTAGTGTTAAGGGCCAATATTTTTAAATAATCTCTATACTCTTTTAAAATATCTTCACTAAATTCATCAAGAATTTTTTTATAATCGATTACATATTCATATGTGCCTTCAATAGAGTCCAGCTTATAACCTATATTTAAATTGTCAATTAACTTTACTTTAAGCTCTTCCTCAGTATTTAAAATTTTTTTCTCTATTGAGATATTCTAAATCATTTAATCTATCTAAGGATAAACCATATTTTTTTAAAAAGATGATCGTGGCTAAATCCTAATTGATACTTAGAAAATAAATTGTTGATTTCAAACTTTCTAATATTAGATTCTTCTTTTAAAGAGATAAATATTTTATCAATAAAGCCGTATTGTCCCTTGGAGATAATTTATCTTTGTTTTCTTTCATATAATGAATAAAAGAAAGATCTTCAGATTTTAATAATTTTTCTAATTCATTTAAAACTTGAACATCAGAAATTTTTTTTATTAGGAGAACCAGATCCCTTCTCCCTTTCTATTTTTATTAAAGTTCCACTATCTTTTTCATCCCACTTATACCAAAGTCTTATTTTATCTGAATCTACAGAACTTAAATCCGATGTTTCAGGATCTAGAGTGTATATGCTAAATTCCAGTATACCATCATTATCTATGTCTTTTATTTCATTACTTGTATATACAGATAATAGATTTATTTTTTTTATCATCTAAAATACTTACTAAACTACCTTCCTCTAATACAAATCCATAGGTGATGCCAGAATGAGCTCCTACTTGGTTATTTAAATATATACCATTTTGCGTTTCAGATATTTTACCTACAATAAGTTGATAATTAGTATTATCATAATTCATAGAAACACTATCTAATAAATCATATTTTTCACCATTAAATTTGTAGACTTCAAGCCTACCTTCGTCGTTTTTATCTTCAGGATTTCTTTCTCTAAACACTATTAGCTCTGGGATATTATCATCGTCTAAATTACCTAATTTAAAATGTTCTTTATTGATAATATTATTTTTCACAAGTAAATCAACTAATTCCTGCATTTTATTCATATATAGTTCATCATTAAGAAAATCATAGCTACTATTTTTAGAAGAAATAATTTCCCTAATAGAGTCCTCTAATTCCATGGTTTTTGGGAATCCTTGGATTCCATTGCATCCTGATAAAATCATAGTTATGACCAATATCATAAGCAATGGAAAAATAAATTTAATTTTCATAAAACATTCCTCACTTTCCAATATAGATTATATAACTTTTAATAATTCATTGGGTAACAAAGGGGGGGTTACAGTAATATTTTGAATATTTAAAAAAAATCGCTTAGTGTTGACATTATAAAAAAAATGATATCATAAAAGTGTGTTAATAGATTAACAATTAAATTACATTTAAATAGCACTTATATAGTTATAAAAAAAATTTTAATCCTAAATGTTAATTTATTAACAAAATAATATGGTTTAGGAGGATAATATGTTTATATTAGAAGCAAAAGAAGATGTAGATTCAATTTTAAGTAAGTATGGTAAAGACCAATCTTCCATTATTAGCATACTTCAAGAAATTCAAAAGGAATATAGGTATTTACCCAAAGAAGTATTAGAGTATATATCACGAAAATGGATATTAGTCCAGCCAAGATATATGGAATTGCAACATTTTATGAGAACTTTTCCTTGGATCCAAAAGGAAAACATATTATCAAGATTTGTGATGGTACTGCATGTCATATTAGAAAATCGCAGCCTATATTGGAGACATTGAGAAAAGAGTTATCTCTTACAGAAGAAAAAAAATACTACAGATGATATGTTATTTACTGTTGAACTTGTATCATGTTTAGGTGCTTGTAGCTTGGCTCCTGTATTAAATGTTGATGGTGTTGTATATGGTAAAATGACTCCTGAGAAAACAACTACATTAATTAATAAAATAAAGGGGGGGAGAACTCTAATGAAAATTAATTCCATATCTGAGTTTAACGAAGTTTATGAAGAATTAAGAGATTCTCTTGAAAAGCAAACTAAGAAGATAATAGTTTGTGGAGGTACAGGTTGTGTAGCTGGAGGAGCTTTAAAAATATTCGATGAATTAAATAGATTGTTAACAGAAAATAATATTGCTGGAGAAGTAAACTTAGACAAGAAAGATGATAATATTTCATTAAAGAAAAGTGGATGTCCTGGATTGTGTGAAGCAGGACCACTAGTTAGGGTTGAACCAGATAATATTTTATATACGAAGGTAAAGGTAGAGGATTGTGAAGAAATAATTAAAGAAACTTATATAAATAAAAAAACCTGTAGAAAGACTTATGCTAAATATAGATGAAGAATTATTGCCAAATGAAGAACATATTCCATTTTATTTAAATCAGTCTCGTTTAGTTTTAGATGATTGTGGAAAAATCGATGCAGAATCTATTGAAGAATATATAGGTAGAGGCGGATACTTAGGACTAGTTAAGGCACTAAGTTCCATGAAACCAAAAGATGTTTGTGATATTGTAACAGATTCTAAGCTTAGAGGTAGGGGGGGTGGCGGAGGATTCCCTACAGGTAAGAAATGGTCTCAAGTTTTATCATATTCAAGTGATGTAAAATATGTAATATGCAATGGAGATGAAGGAGATCCAGGTGCTTTTATGGATATGTGTATTATGGAAGGAATTCCTCATAGCATATTAGAAGGTATGACCATTGCAGCATATGCTACAGGGGGGGCAACAGAAGGGTATATATATGTAAGAGCTGAGTATCCACTGGCAGTAAAAAGATTGACTGAAGCCATAGAGCGAGCAAGGGAGTATGGCTTATTAGGAAAGAATATTTTAGGAACAGATTTAAGTTTTGATATTCATATAAATCAAGGTGCAGGTGCTTTTGTTTGTGGTGAAGGTAGTGCTCTTATAGCTAGTATAGAAGGGGAAAGAGGAATGCCTAGAGTAAAGGCAAAAAGAACTGTTGAAGAAGGATTGTGGAAAAAAACCAACAGTTTTAAACAATGTGGAGACTTTTGCCAATGTTAGATATATTATTAGAAATGGTGCGGATTGGTTTAAATCCTATGGTACACAAAACAGCCCTGGAACAAAGGCATTTTCAGTAACAGGAAATGTAAAAACACTGGTATTATCGAGGTTCCTATGGGTATTACTCTTAGAGAAATTATCTTTGATATATGCGGTGGAATTATGGATAATAAAAAAAATTCAAAGCCGTTCAAATAGGTGGGCCTTCTGGAGGGTGTTTAACTGAAGAACATCTTGATATGCCTCTAGACTTTGATTCTCTACAAAATGTAGGAGCTATGATTGGTTCTGGTGGTATGGTAGTTATGGATGAGGATACATGTATGGTAGAAGTAGCCAGATTTTTTTATGAATTTTACACAAAATGAATCCTGTGGTAAATGTGTACCTTGTAGAGAAGGAACTAAGAGGATGTTAGAAATATTAGAAAGAATAGTTGCTGGAAAATCTAATGTTTCAGATTTAGATTTGCTTGAAGAATTGGGTCATACTATTACAGAAACTGCTTTATGTGGTTTAGGAAAAACTGCAGCTAATCCAGTATTAAGTTCATTAAAATATTTTAGAGATGAATATTTAGAACATATTGTTAATAAAAGATGTCCAGCAAAGGTATGCCAAGCTCTAAAGGCTATTGAAATAAATCCAGAGCTGTGCAAAGGTTGTAGTAAATGTAGCAGAATATGTCCTGTTGGTGCAATAGAAGGTAAAATCAAGGAAGTATTTACAATTGATCAAAATAAATGTATTAAATGTGGGGGGGCTTGTATTGAATCATGTGCTTTTGCAGCTATAGAGGAGGTTTAAACTATGGGGGACAATGATTATTAATAATAGAAAAGTAGAATTTAATGGTGAGAAAAACGTTTTAGAAGTAGTAAGAAAAGCAGGTATAGACTTACCTACATTTTGTTACCATTCTGAGTTAAGTTTATATGGTGCTTGTAGAATGTGTATAGTTGAAGATGATAGAGGTAAGATATTTGCTTCATGTTCTCAAATTCCTAAAGATGGAATGGTTATATTTACCCATACACAAAAGTTAAGAAGATATAGAAAATTAATATTAGAGCTTTTGTTATCAAATCACGATAGAGATTGTACTTCTTGTAATATTACTGGCAAATGTGACCTTAGAAAATTAGCTCATAGGTTTAATATTGATGATATTAGATTCGAGCAATTAAATAATAATATGGCAATAGATATTTCAAGCCATAGTATAGTGAGAAATCCTAATAAATGTATATACTGTGGTGACTGTGTAAGGGTGTGTGAAGAAGTCCAAGGTGTTGGTGCTTTAAGTTTTACTCATAGGGGGGGTTCTAATATGAGAATCTCTCCAGATTTCAATAAGCAAATTTCAGAAACAAATTGTGTTGGTTGTGGACAGTGTAGAACAGTATGCCCTACTGGAGCTATAACTGTAAAAGATGATAGAGAAGAGTTCTGGGAAGCTATAGATGATAAAAATAAAAGAGTAGTAGTTCAAATTGCCCCCCCTGCCGTAAGAGTAGCATTAGGAGAAAGATTTGGATTGCCAGCAGGAGAAGTCACCATAGGCAAGATTGTAGCAGCTTTAAAAATGATAGGAGTAGATGAAGTATATGATACTTCTTTTGCTGCTGATATGACAGTTGTAGAAGAAAGTAGTGAATTTGTAGGTAGATTAATAAGTGGTGAAAACTTACCTTTATTTACTTCATGTTGTCCTGCATGGGTAAAGTTTGCAGAAAATAAATATCCAGAATTAGAAAATAATATTTCATCTTGCAAATCACCTCAACAGATGTTTGGAGCAGTAATAAAGGAATATTATAAAGAGGAAGATAAAAGGAATAAAAAAAGAAACTATTATGGTATCAATTATGCCTTGTACTGCTAAAAAGCAGAGGCAGCTAGGGAAGAATTTAAAGTAGATGGTGTTAGAGATGTAGATATAGTTATTACAACTCAAGAATTGGTCACAATAATAAAAGAAGCTGGAATAGTATTTGAAGAATTAGAAGATGAATCCTTTGATATGCCATTTGGAATGGCAAGTGGTTCTGGAGTAATCTTTGGTGCTACTGGTGGAGTTACGGAAGCAGTAGTTACTAGACTATTGAAGGATAAGCCAGATCATTTAGATAAGGATATAATCTTTAAAGATGTAAGAGGCATGGAAAATATAAAAGAAGCAGTGTTTAGTGTTGATGGAAAAGAAGTTAAGATTGCAATAGTTCATGGGTTGAAAAACGCAGAAGAATTAGTAAAACAGATAAAATCAGGAGAAAAATATTATGATTTTGTTGAAGTAATGACATGTGTTGGCGGATGTATAGCAGGTGGTGGGCAGCCAGCTCCTGTTGACATAAATATGAGAAGAGAAAGGGCAAAGGGGGGGCTTTATAAAATAGATAGGACTTCATTTATAAAGAGCTCTGAATACAATCCATTAGTATTATCATTATTTGATGGTTTGCTAAAGTATAGAAAAGATTTGATTCATGTACAAAAAAAATAAAAAAAACAATAGCATAAATCCCCCTTATATAAAAAAAACATCCATTTTACTAAATTTGGATGTTTTTTTTATTTTTTTTAAAAAAAAGGAATTAAGAAAAACTTGTAGAATAATTAATATAAAGAAATCCGTTAAATTCAAATATGTTATAATTTATCTGATGGATAAATGACTGTTTTTAGTTTTTGCGAAGGGGGAGAATAAAGTGTTTAAAACCATGGAGTTTAAAGATGATAAGCTTTATCTTATTGATCAAAGAAAGCTGCCAAGGGAACATGTAATTTTTCAATGTAATAGTTACAAAGATGTTGACTTTGCCATAAGGGACATGGTAGTAAGAGGAGCCCCCCCAGCCATAGGTGCAGCATCTGCATATGGAGTAGTATTAGCAGCTAAGGAATTTGTATCATTGGACAAATATGATTTTTTTAATAAATTTAGAAGAAGCTATGAAAACTCTATATAATGCTAGGCCAACGGCTGTTAATTTAATGTGGGCTATAGATAAAATGAGAAAATTAATTAAAGAAAGTAAAGATTTAGTCAACAGAGAGATATATAAGGAAATAAAAAAAATTAGCAAATAGAATATATGAAGAAGATATAAAGACTAATAAAAAAAATCGGAGAATATGGAAATACAATAATCCCTGAAAATGCTAGAATATTAACCCATTGTAATGCTGGAGCATTGGCCACTGTAGATTATGGAACAGCATTGGGAGTAATAAGGTCTGCCCATTATTCTAATAAAAACATACAAGTCTATGTAGATGAAACAAGGCCAAGATTACAAGGAGCTAAGCTTACTGCCTGGGAATTGATGGAAGACAATATACCATGTAAACTAATTTCAGATAATGTGGCAGCTACCTTAATAAGAGACGGAAAAATTGATATAATTGTAGTAGGGGGGGCAGATAGAATTGCAACAAATGGTGACACTGCCAACAAAATAGGAACCTTTATGTTGTCTGTAGTAGCTAAAGTTTACAATGTACCTTTTTATATTGCTGCTCCAATTAGCACCATAGACTTTAAAATTAAAACAGGAGATGAAATAGTAATAGAAGAAAGGGATTCTACAGAGGTAACCTATATAGATGGAATAAGAATAGCCCCCCCAGAAGGAGTAGAAGTATATAATCCAGCCTTTGATGTTACACCTGGAGAAAATATAACGGGGGGGATAATTACTGAAAAAGGAATCATAAAGCCTCCATATAGGGAAAATATAGGAAAATTAATACATCCATAATAATAGAAGGGAGAATCCTATGGAAAAATTAAAGGTATTATTTCATATTGATGAAATACAGAGTCCACTCCACTGTCTAAATATGGAGGTGATATTATGAAGAATCGAATTTACAAAAGTATAGAAGAGAGTTTTAGCGGTATAAACTTTGGAAAGTTTGAAAATCTAGGTGATTATGACAATATTACCATTGTAGATCAAGATGGTATTATAATATTTTATGATTTTGCTGATTTAAATCATCTTAAATTACTTTCTATTATACCTGATGAAATGGTAGGTAGCAAAATAACTTCAGTATGGGCAGATTTAGATGACGATAATAGTACCTTAATGAGAGTTGTACGCACTGGGAAGGAGATTTTAGACAATAGGCAAATTCACAAAACAAAGGGTGGAAGAACTGTATATACTGTAAATTCCATATTTCCACTTTTTGCTGGAGAAAAAAATAGTTGGTGCTATTGAATTTAATAGGTTTTACTTTAACAAAGAAGATATTAAATTAGTTCATAATTACTCTCCCCATAAAATTTATAGGAAAAATAATACTATATATACAATTGAGAATATCATTACTCAAAATCCAAGTATGATGAAAATTAAGGACAAGATGATTAGGGCATCTAAGACTGATTCTTCTATTTTAATTTATGGTGAAACAGGTACAGGGAAGGAAATGGTGGCACAATCTATACACAATTTAAGTGATAGATTTAATAATCAATATATATCTGTAAATTGTGGTGCAATACCAAGCAATTTATTTGAAAGTCTAATGTTTGGTACAGTAAAGGGAAGTTTTACAGGCTCTGATAATACTACAGGGCTTTTAGAAGAAGCCAATGGAGGAACTCTATTTTTAGATGAAATCAACTCGTTAGATATAAGTTTACAGGTAAAGTTATTAAAAGCCATTGAGGAAAAAGTCATAAGAAAAGTTGGAGGAAATAAATATATTCCAATAGATATTCGTGTCATTGCAGCAACAAATGAAAACCCTGAAACTTTAGTTGAAGATGGCAGACTTAGAGAAGATTTATTTTATAGACTAGGAGTAGTTCAAATGGATTTACCAACCCTTGAAACTAGAAAAGAGGATATTGCAATATTAGTAGACAATTTTATTGATTTTTATAATGGAAAAATGAATATCAATATTAACAGTATACATCCTGATGTTATGGAAAAATTTTACCAATATAATTGGCCTGGAAATATTAGGGAGTTAAAAAAAATGCCATAGAATATGCTTACAATAGCGTAACAACTAATGAGATTACCTTAGAAGATATCCCTAAAAAGATAAAAATATATAAAAGTAGAAATAAAGGTAAAGAGCAAGATAGTAATTTAGCATTAGGGGGGGATATGTTAGAAAAATATGAAAAACAGATTATATTAGACGAATTAAGAAAGAATAATTATAAAAAAAACAGAGGCGGCAAGAAATCTAGGGATATCTAAACAATTATTAAATTATAAAATTAATAAGTATGAATTGGAATAATTTTAAATTAAATAAGCAATATAGTAAAAATATTTTACTGTTCAGTAAAATATTTTTTTACTATATTTTTATACAAAGCTAGTAAATGCCATGGAAGTGGCTATTTTACTAGCTTTGTATTTTTGGCACGAAAATTGCTTTATATATAGTTGAGTTTAAAAGATTTGGTAAGTTTTAGAAAGGAGGGTAGGATTTTTAGGAAAACCATTACACCAAATCATAATATTAAATAAAGAGGGGGGGATTTAAACTATGAATAAAACCTTAAAAGATAGCATTATTGTTGGTCTTGCACTTTTTGCTACATTCTTTGGAGCTGGAAA
>JMBV01000124.1_pt1 | contig 29631 bp, 43 predicted proteins | sample 616531 | NCBI WGS metagenome assembly JMBV01 (sample SAMN02727904, study PRJNA239997) | anaerobic digester metagenome | biome: anaerobic digester; isolation source: mesophilic anaerobic digester inoculated with municipal waste water sludge... | place: Germany: Bielefeld University, CeBiTec ...
ACAAAATAAAAAGCAGTGGATAAACCACTACCCTTTATGCCTTATTTTCACATTTTTGATTTCCTACAGTACAGGATGTTTTACATGCTGACTGACATGAAGTTTGACACTCTCCACAACCTATATTTTTTTTAAATTTTCTTTTGTAAAATTACTACCACTAATGGTTTTTATGTACTTCATTTTAACCCTCCATTTCCTTTGTGTTTTACTGTATTTATTATAGCATAGGTAAGGTATAAAATAAAGTATTATGTCAAATTGATGCCAATCATCCCACCTATGGAACCTGTGATTATCGCCATAAATAGTTTAGCCCCCCCAATAATTAAATCTAAGGATACAGATCTCATAACAAGGAAATTCAATAAAATTATTATTAAGTAATATCCTAAACCTAATATAGCTCCATTTAGCCATCCCTTTTCTTTAACCTTAATTGCTAAATAAATACTAGCTATAACAATACTCAATAACATCACAATACTATTTAATAAAGGCAATTTCCCCCCCTCCCTAAGACTAGTAAATCTCAAAAACAAGGAAATTATAAATATTAAAATAAAAGTAATAGCAAAGGCTAAGACTAAGCCCTTTAACCAATAAACTAATTTGATTTTGTTTTTCAATATTTCCACCCCCCCTATCCTATTACCAATCTATTTTAGATAAAGGGTTTTTATTACAAAAAAAACTTCCTTAATCAAGGAAGTTTTAGTTAAAATTATGATATGTCCTTATTTACTTTTTGTTTATTACTGACCCTATGGACCATTTTGTAACATCTAATCTAGTTTTAGCAGAAGATACCTCAAGGGTTACAATATCTTCTTTTAAAACAATTATCTTACCATAAATACCACCAATTGTAACTACCTCATCCCCCCTACTGCTAAATTACTCCTCATTTCTTGAATTTCTTTTTCCTTTTTCTTTTGTGGTCTAATAGCAAATAAGTAAAAAAACTACAAAAAAAACCTATAGGTATTATCAGACCTTGCAATTGTTGTGCATTCATTTACTTATCCCTCCTCTTCTTTCTATTATACATTATTAATAGAAAAAAATCATTAGTTTTCTCAATTATATCCATATTTTTTTTATAAAATTCCTCTTTATATTCTAAAAGTCTATCTTCCTTTATGGCCTTTCTAATATTTTCCATAAGCTTAATTAAAAAGTATAAATTATGAATAGTAGCCAACCTTGCCCCCCCTAAAATCTCATTTACATTAAATAAATGTCTAATATAAGCTCGGGAATAATTTCTACAGGCATAACAATCACATTCAGGATCCATAGGTGAAAAATCCTTGGCATACTTTGCATTTCTAACTACTAGTCTACCATGACTAGTTAAAACAGTACCATTTCTAGCTATTCTCGTAGGAAATACACAATCAGCCATATCTATTCCTCGAATTACCGACTCAAATAGATAATCTGGAGTACCTACCCCCCCCATATTATATCTAGGCTTATCCTTAGGTAATAAAGGAGTAGTAAAATCAAGTAATTCGCACATTAACTCCTTAGGCTCACCTACACTTAAACCACCAATAGCATATCCTGGGAAATCCATAGCTACTAAATCCTCGGCACTTTGCTTTCTTAAATCCTTGTACATACCACCTTGAACAATACCAAATAAGGCTTGTTTATCCCAATCTTGATGATAGTCTTTACATCTTTGAGCCCAACGAGTAGTCCTTTCCATGGATTTCTTCACATATTCATAACTAGCAGGATAAGGAGCACATTCATCAAAACACATCATAATATCAGAACCCAAAGCATTTTGTATCTCTATGGACTTTTCTGGACTAATAAAGTGTTTTGAACCATCAATATGGGATCTAAACTCCACCCCTTCTTCAGTAATATGTCTTAAATCTCCTAAACTAAATACTTGAAAGCCACCACTATCTGTTAAAATAGGACCATCCCAGTTCATAAACTTATGTAAACCTCCTGCCTCTTTTACAAGTTCATGACCAGGTCTTAAATATAAATGATAAGTATTACTCAATATAATTTGAGCCCCCCCTAAATCCTTTACTTCCTCTGGAGTCATAGTCTTTACAGTAGCTCTAGTACCTACAGGCATAAATATAGGTGTCTCTATTACTCCATGGGGGGGAGTATATAATTTCCCCAATCTTGCCTTTGAATCCTTTGCCTCTTTTATTAATTCAAACTTTATCGCCATTTTTTTCCTCCTAATTACTTAATGAACATTGCATCTCCAAAACTAAAAAAATCTATATTTTTCCTTTACAGCAATATTATATGTTTCTATAATCATATCTCTAGATGCCAATGCACTAACTAACATCATTAAAGTAGACTCTGGTAAATGGAAATTAGTAATTAGAGCATCTACTACCTTGAAATCATATCCTGGATATATAAATATATCTGTCCAACCTGAGCCTTCCTTTATAAATCCTCTATCATCTCCAAGGGTTTCCAAGGTTCTACATGTAGTAGTCCCCACTGCAATAACCCTTTTACCCTCTTCTTTAGTCTTATTTATTATATCCCTAGTTTCTTTACTAATTTGATAAAACTCAGAATGCATGTGATGGTCTAAAATATTATCCACCTTTACAGGTCTAAAGGTACCTAAACCTACATGTAAAGTAATAAATGTAATATTAATAGCCTTTTCCTTAATTTCTTCCAACAACTCTTCAGTAAAATGTAAACCTGCCGTAGGTGCAGCAGCAGAGCCTAGATGCTTAGAATATACCGTCTGATATCTTTCCCTATCATCTAGCTTCTCATGTATATACGGTGGTAAAGGCATCTCTCCTAATTTATCTAATATCTCCTCAAATATACCATCATATTTAAACTTAATAAATCTAGTCCCTTCTTCTCCAATGGAAATAATATCTCCAACTAACAATCCATTACCAAATTCAATGGTATGGCCTACCCTAGCTTTTTCCCTGGTTTTACCAAGGTTTCCCATGTATCCCCCCCTTCAGTTCTTTTTAATAATAAAACTCTATACTCTCTTCTTTTCCAACTCTATTTCCATATAAACGAGCAGGTAGAACCCTAGTATCATTTAATACTAGGGTATCCCCCCCTGGATTTAAGTATTGGATTATATCTTTAAAATATTTATGTTCTATATCTCCTGTTTTTTTTATCTAATACTAATAACCTAGAATTATCCCTTTCCTTTACTGGATGTTGAGCTATTAGTTCTTCTGGTAAATTATAATAAAAATCCTTTGTCTTCATATCTTCATCCTTATTTTCCTTTATTTATTATTTCCACACCCTTATAATAGTGCTGAATTATATCATCATAGTTAAATCCCTGTTTAGCCATTTCAATAGCTCCATATTGACTCATACCTACACCATGTCCATAGCCCTTTCCTTCCAATACAAAGGTAGTTGGAGCATTAGTAAAGGTACCATCAACACTAGTAGAGGTTTCCTCACCTGTAACTCTATTAACTGAACTCCTATTTACAGTACTATTTCCATATCCGTCTATAATATGAATGCCCCTTAAACTTATTTCCTTAGGTATAGAACTAAATCCATCAATTACATATACCCTTTTAGTAGATTGGGACCCTTCCTTATTTATGCTAAACAATGTACTCTTTAAATAGGTAGAACCTATTATACTTCTAAACTTATCTCCAGAGATAATCTCTTCTTTTTTTTAGAACCTATTATTTTAACATCTTTAACCCTATTAGAATCAGTGGTTTCCATAGCTTCAATATTCAATATCTCTCCCACATCTATTCCACTTTGCAAAAGTTTCTCCTTTAATTCCCTAGGTGTAATATTAACAGTCCAGGAGCTATTTGGAGCATTCAAAGAATAAATATCCTCTACACCTACTAAGTAGGGAAGACTACCACCCCCCCATACCTTTCCACTATCTTCAGTATATCCTCCAGAATTTGAATGATAAGGAGTACTGACTATGTCCCCCCCATTAAAACTTACATAATCACCATAGGTTTCATTTACAGCTTCATTGGTGCTTGGCTTTTCCCAATCATAGCCACCATATACTTGACAATGAGTAGTGTTACAAAGATTATATCCCTCATTTGTATGATTATTTAAACTAGTATATGCATAGGACCTGGCCACAACTGCTTGGGCCTTTAAAGCCTCCTTAGGTGAGCTGGCAGGTATTTCCCTAGGCACCACTCCATATAAATAATGTTCTATATCTATATGATTGATTATATGTATTTTATCTTTATTTATTAAAAATAAAATATAATCCCTATATCTATCCTTGTCCACTTGAATTATAGATTCAAAGGTATCCCTAGATCCAATTATATTTGAACCATCATCGGATATAGTTGTAATCAATTCACCAAATATATCCAATATATCTATAAACCCATCGCCATTAAACTTAATAAGTATTTCCTCATTATCTATATCCATTAATTCTAAGTCCTTGTTCCCTTTATCATATAAAACAAATCCCTGAGGACTATACAAACTTATCTCTTCATTAATATTTTTAGTCTTTATTTTAACATCTACAAAATCCTCATAAAATCATAAGCATAAATATCTACAGGTATAAAGGTTAAAACCATGACTAAAGACATGATAATGTATATATGCTTTTTCATTATTTACACCTACCTTTTCTCTAATCTTCTACAAAGGGAATATTAAAGTGGTCATAAGCCTTTTTAGTAATTACCCTGCCTCTAGGAGTTCTATTTAAAAATCCTATTTGTAACAAATAAGGCTCATATACATCTTCAATGGTAATTCTCTCCTCTCCAGTGGCTGCTGATAAAGTATCAACGCCTACAGGTCCCCCCCATTGAAGTTTTCAATTAGAGTCAAAATAAGCTTTCTATCTACAGCATCAAGTCCCAAGGGGTCTACTTCTAAAATTTCTAAACCCTTTTTAGCTACCTCTAAAGTAATAATTCCATCTTCCATAACTTGAGCATAATCCCTTACCCTTTTTAAAAGCCTATTGGCAATTCTAGGTGTGCCTCTAGACCTTCGGGCAATTTCTAATGCTCCTTCTTCCTCCATAGGTATACTTAATATGGAAGCAGATCTCATTATTATTTGTTTTAAATCTTCCTCATTATATAAATCTAAATTAAGTAAAACACCAAATCTATCCCTCAAAGGCGAACTCAATTGGCCAGATCTAGTAGTTGCTCCAATAAGTGTAAACTTAGATAGATCCAGCCTTACCGATCTAGCTGAAGGCCCTTTACCAATAATAATATCTAAGGCAAAATCCTCCATAGCTGGATATAATATTTCCTCAACAGTCCTATTGATCCTATGGATTTCATCTATAAAAAGGACATCATCATCTCCTAAATTAGTCAATATACTGGCAAGATCCCCCCCTGGCCTTTCAATGGCTGGACCAGATGTAACTCGTATATTTACCCCCATTTCATTGGCAATTATATTGGCCAAAGTTGTTTTTCCCAGTCCTGGAGGACCATATAAAAGCACATGATCTAGAGATTCCTTTCTCCCTTAGCAGCCTGTATAAATATATCTAGTTTTCCTTTGCCTTGTCTTGACCTATATACTCATTTAACCACTTTGGCCTAAGGGTTATTTCATTATCTTCATCTTCCTCCCTTAAGGATCCAGATACTATTCTATTATCATTTTCTAACATAAATAACTACCCCCCCTTTAACTATTTGACAATCGTTTTAATCCTTCTCTTATTATATCTTCCACTTCCATACCATTAATATCCATTTTTCTAATGACCTTTTCCACTTCAAATCTAGAATAACCTAAGGACATCAATCCTTCTATAGCTTCATCATGCCATTAGCCAATATTTCTATAGTTTCTGTATCATCTAAATCAACTTCTCCAATCCTATCCTTTAATTCTACAACAATTCTTTCAGAAGTTTTTTTTCCAATTCCAGGAGCTTTACATAGAGTATCATGATCCTTATTATGTATTGCCAGTCTAATCTGATTAGGAGTCAAAGTGGATAATACACCTAGTGCAATCTTAGGGCCAATTTTAGATACCCTTAATAGAAGGTTAAACATATCCATTTCCTCTTCCTTTGTAAAGCCATAAATAAATAGCCCATCTTCCCTTACATGCAATTGAGTATACAACATTTGATCCTTTTTCCCTATTTCTAAATTCATCATAGAATTGATGGAAGTATATACTCTGTATCCTATACCATTATTTTGAATCACTATATAATCCTCTTGTATATTTACAATATCACCAATAATAAAGTCAAACATTTAAACACTCCTAATCCTTTATTTCATTTTAAAGCTATCCTTAAACTTTAGAGATGAACCATGGCATATACCAACGGCTAAGGCATCTGCTGCATCATCTGGTTTTGGAATCTCCTTTAAATTTAATAACATCTTTACCATTTCCTGAACCTGATGCTTTTCTGCTCTACCGTATCCTACAACAGATTGCTTAATTTGCAATGGAGTATATTCATATATTCCAAGACCTTTGTTTACTGCAGCTAAAATAGCTACACCTCTAGCTTGTCCAACCTTTATAGCTGTTTTAACATTTTTATTGAAAAATAATTCCTCTATGGCCAAATCCTCTGGATTATATTTGTCTATAACCTGAGATAACTCGTCATAAATAATCTTTAATCTATCTGGAAATAGTAGTTTAGAATCAGTAGTTATACATCCATATTCAATGGGCTTAAAATGATTTCCCTTGCATTCAACTATACTATAACCAACAATGGCAATTCCTGGGTCAACACCTAATATTATCATCTTTGTCCCCCCCTTTCAATTATTATACACTATATTATATCATATTGAAATTAAAAACTAAGTTAGAAATCTAACTTAGCTATGAAATAAAATTCTCCAATATATCTGATAGTTCATCTTCGCTATTTACAATGATACCTTTCTTAATCTTTTCTTGATCCATTTCTATTAAGACACTAATGGGGGGGTAATCATCAAACACCTTATATAATATTTTCTCCCCCCCACTTTCTCCTATTTTAAAAATAGCAATATTCCCATTTTCCTCACCTATTATATAGTGTTCTTGGCATAGATGATTTCTTTCACCCCCCCAAATAACTATTTTAGTGTTGGAAAAAGAAATAAGTCTTTTATTAGGATAGTTAGATTTTAAATAACTTTCATATTCTTTTCTAGTCATATTGATTATCTCATCATCAGCAACATTTAATTTAGTAATCAAATGGTCACATTCTTTGTAATGAGTTCTTTCCTCTATAAAAGTGTTAGGTGAAATTATATTTTCCTCTTTAATAATTTCAATTTCTTCATTATTTAAATCATTAATATTTTTAGCTTTAGCCGAATCCTTGGAGTTTATTTTAGTACCCATTAACTGATATCCTAAGATAAAACTTGCTAAAAACAAAGCAATGGAAAAGGTGAATATCAGGGCCAATCTATTTTTTTCTCATAAATATCCCTCCAGAATATTATCTAGAGGGATATTATTTCCAATTTTATATTTTTTTATTCAGTCTACTATCTATATCTCTTTAAAACCCTATCGTTTAAGCCATACCAATAGGCATCTTGATAAAGTCTTTGTCCATTTTTAAATATAATCTTTATTACTTCATCATATATTTCATTTAATTCATCTAAAGTAAGCAAGGTTTCATCTTCTTTAATATTGGGACTTTTATGCTCAATATCAATGGTTAATTGTTTGTCCAAATATTTATTTAAACTAATGATCTTAGATTTCATAACATTGGAAGCATAGTGATTAATAATATCATAAAGATAATTATCATTTTTTTCTTTTTTTGCAATTTATCATATATGGATGATTTATATTTATAAATCTCCTTCTCTTGGATATCAAAATGAAATAAATATTTCATATTATATAAATCTGGAATAGAGTAATATTTAATAGTTATCCCTTCCAATACATTTGCTTCCCTATTATTTAAATACCCAAGCTTATAACCTTCTAAGTACAAATATAATTCCAGCCTATTAACATCTTCATGAATTAATTCTCCTAAATTATATGCAATAAGGTGATTGCCTCTTCTGTCCTTTAATAATTTAGATATATGCTTTCTAAGATATTGAATAGATACGTATCTGGGAAAGATATTATTTATATTGTTTTCTAAATCATACAAATTTAGGAGGATATGTATACAATTAATGTCATTGTTAAATAGAAATTTATATTTTAACCCTTCATAAATGTCATAAGCCTTACTATCTGACAATGCCATAATCTCCCTCCTTTTTAACGATTCTTGCCAAGTTGTCCCCAATTTAAACTCCTTTATATAAAAAAATATTGACAGTATATATTATTATACTACAAATTTTGTCACAATTGTAGATAAAAGCTAAATAGAATTCCTAAAAAAAACTTAATATTTCGAAAAAAAAAGATATATTGAAAAACCAATATATCTTCATTTTTAAAATTAAAATAAAATATCTAGTAAATGTATTCAATAATGAGATTATACATTATTAGATTTCAAAAGCAAATTGACTATGAATCTCTTCAGAGTATTCTTCAATAGTATCTAAAATAAAATATGTTATCTTTAAGTTAATAGACAATGCAAAATTTAAATCATTCTTGAACCCTATCTTAAATGAGTATTCTTCAACTACATTATCGATATATTCTTTGATCTTTGATTTTAGATTATTAAACTCTCCATCATAGATATCTATATCATCTACATTTATTACATTATTTTTGAAATCATATGTTTTAGCAAAATCATTTAATCTAGATTCATATTTACATGCTTAAACATAGAATCAGCAAATGTCCATCTCTTAGCATGAGGTAAACAAACATAGTCAGACAAGTAATGGGATATAATGCCTATTTTCTTGCTAAGTACTTTAATAGCAATAGGGTCTAAAACCTTATTAAACTCTATATACCTACTAACAAAAATTATCTTCATAATTTCCCTAGCAATATAGTTTAAGCTTTCGTCCTTATAATGTCGAATAAATTTATATTGAGGCAAAATATCTGGAGCTACAGAGCCCCAAAGCAATTTTTCCTTATTTAATTTCAATCCATATATATCAAATACATTGTCGTAAATATTAGTTGCTATGATTTTATGAGTATCAGCAAATATTTAAAACAACTCCCTTATTTTTATTTTTTTCATCTTCTTAAATATTATAATAATTTAATATATTAGTCAAGAACTTTATCTATGCTTGTCCATATATCCGTTGTCTCAAATCCCTTTCTCCAAGAGGCTACACCTGCTAAGTCATATTTATTTACTAAAGACACCTTATATTTTAAAGACTCCCCATCTTCTACCCAAATCTTGTACTCCTTGTTATCCTTTTCCATTTCACCATAATATTGCATAGATTCCTCATCCCATATTAAATTGATTTCATTTTCTTCAATAAACTTATTAGCTATATCCATGGACAAAGCTTGAGAAGATACTTTTCCATCTTCAATAATCCACAATCTAGTATAATAGGGTACAGCAAGTATGAGTTTGTCTTTAGGGATCTCTTGAAGTACCCCCCCATTAATGCTTTTTTTCAACCCAAGAATATTGGGCCACAGACCCTGCTATAGGACTAGCAGCCCAATGCTGATCATAAGCCATTAAAATCAAATAATCAGTAGTCTCTGCCAATCTTTTTCTATCAAACTCATAGACCAATTTTCACTGGTGGATATAGGGCTTACATCCATAGTAACCCACATATTATATTCCTTAAATAAAGGATAAAGCTCCCTAACAAATTGAGTTAGTAAATCCTTATCCTTTAAAGCTATATTTTCAAAATCAATATTTATTCCCTGAAAACCATAATTTAAATAAATATCCAATATATTGTTTATTAACTCTTCCCTCTTTACACTAGATTTTAATAATTCATGAGTTAAACCAGGATCAAAGCTATTATCTATTAAGGGCCATAGTTCATATCCTAAATCATTATATCTTTTAACATATTCATAATTTCCCTTATCCATAATTTCACCATTGGAATCCATTATGGAAAACCAAGTAGGTGAAATTATATTTACTCCTACTATAGGTTCAATATTATCTATATTTTGAACCTTTCTATAGGTATAATCCCAGGTTAAATTAATCCTTTTGTGAAATCTATTCTTATACATATGCCTTTCCACTAACTGAGATTTATATAAATCCTTAGTATGATTTAATCTTAGATACTTCTTTTCTATAAAGCCTAATATTCCATCTACTGTTCTCACCTTATACCATTGTTCATATTCACCATATACATTTAATTTAGTTCCAATCTCTAAATCCTTTACTAAAATTGGAGCCTTTTTATCTAAATCCGTCCTAATATTTCCTCCTTCAAGAATAACATCTCCATCTAAATAATATATATCAGTATAATCCATAACAACAGCATTAGTATCTGGGTAATAATCTACCTTAATAGGATAATCATCATATATTCCAATGGGAATATATACCTTCCCACCAACAAATATAACAGGATTATCTACTAAAAAAATCTTTAGAATTAACACTTGCTACATTATCATTGACTTTATATCTTCTAACTCTAGATTTATCTGTTACTATAACCATTTCTTCAGCTTCATCATAAAATATATCAGGATCTATATATTGTTTAACTACATCAATATTAAAATATATCTCATTATCTTCCAAAAAAAACAGGCTCCCCCCCATCTTCTATAACTATATCTTCTACCACTAAAAACAATTCATGGGAAAAGGATATTACTTGATTATTAGATCTTAATTTAATTATATATATTCCACCTATAAATATTGCCAAAATTAAAAGTATAGAAATAAAAGTAAATATCTTTTTCAATGTGTTTTCCTCCAAAAATTATATTCTATACTATTATACTTTAAAAAAAACCTCTACTTACAAACTAGTAATTTCACCTTTATCTAGGAATATATAATTAAGTCTTAATATAGAGGAGGTAAAAATAGTGTCTAAATTATTACCAAATAAGATTAGATATGAATATGGGCTTAAAATATGCGAAAAGATTATACCTTGGGGTGCAAAATGGAATAAAAATGTCTACTTAAATAATAAACTTGCCTATAAAAAAAGGAACCAGATATAAAGCAGATAGGCTACTAAGTAATGGAACAGGTATAGTAAAGGGAATTACCATACACAATACCAATGGAAATGCAGATGCAGAAACCTATGCTAGGTCAACTTATCCAAATCAAAATATGTTATCTTCAAGAGTCCATTACTATATAGACGATAAAGAAATATGGCAAAATCTTAGGGAAGATGAAGTAGGTTGGCATGCCGGTGATGGCAGAGGCCCTGGCAATGAAACAACCATATCTCTAGAAATAATAACTAAGGGTAAAATAATTAAAGACGAAATCAAAGCAGAAGACAATGGTGCAAAATTATGTGCTATACTTTTAGACAAATATAATCTAAGTATAAAGGATGTCTATACTCACAAATATTGGAGTGGGAAAAACTGTCCTATAAATATTCTTCCAAGATGGAATGATTTTCTAAACAAAGTACAATTTCACTTAACAAATATTAAAAAAAAGAAAAGGAAGCTCTTTATCTAGTACAAGTAGGTGCTTTTAAAAATGAAGAAAATGCTAAAAACTATTAGAACAGCTTGTAAAGGCTGGATTTAATGGATGTATTAGGAAGTCCTAAGAATGTAAAAGACCCATTCAAAGTATCTTGAATAGGTCTTTAACTATATTATTTTGAGGGTATCTAGCATATTTAATTATTTAGCTGCATTTTTACCAGCAATTCTACCAAATACTGTAATATCAGCAAGGGCATCACTACCAAGTCTATTGGTACCATGAATTCCTCCAGTTACCTCTCCTGCTGCATATAATCCATTTATTATATTACCATCTACATCTAATACTTGTGCCTCTGTGTTGATTCTAATACCTCCCATAGTATGGTGAACAGCTGGAGCCGCTTTCAATATATAGAAAGGTGCTTTTTCAATAGTAGAAGGTAAACTACGTTTGTTAAACTCTGGATCCTTGCCTTCTGCCACATAGGAATTATATCTTTCCACAGTAGCTTTTAATTCTTCAGCATCAATTTCAAAAAAATGCTGCAGCTTCTTCTAAAGTATCTGCCTTTACTAGTAAATCATTATTATATAAGTATTCTATTTCAGATTTATGATTTTCCTCTAACTTACTTAAGTCATAGCCGTTTTGGTCCACTAATTCATAGCACACATGGCCAGTTTGGGCCTTAATTGCCATAGACATTTCATCACGTCTACCTAATTCCTCTACAAATCTCTTTCCTTCTTTATTTACAATAACAGTATGACCATATAATCTTGCATCATCAAAATATAATAAAGTTCCAGTTAAAGGATCACATATTGGATATGTTTGTATATGTTCCATACCTACTAATGATGCTCCAATATCTTCTGCCATTATTATACCATCGCCAGTACTGCCAACAGTATTTGTAGATAAAATATTTTCATCTATTTCAGGATTATATTTCATCCTCATTTCAAGATTTGAACCAAATCCACCTGATGCTATAATTACACCCTTAGTAGTATTAAACGTATAATTAGCTTCATCACTTTCAGCTTCCACTCCAATAACAGCTCCACTTTCATCAGTTATTAACTTAGTAGCTTTAGTATTATATAAAATTGGAATATCCATACTTTCAGCCTTAGCTACTTGTTTAGTAATTATCTCTTTACCACTGGCTCCTAATGGAATCAAACTTCTCTTTACAGAGTGTCCACCAAAGAACATTAACTCATCTTCCCAAGTTACTCCAACTTCATCCCTTAACCATTCTGCACCTTCTAGGGCATTTTCAGCAACTACTCTAACTAAAGCCTCTTCATTGGCATAATCGCCACCCTTTAACATATCTTGAACAAATAATTCAGTACTATCTTCAATCCCTTCTTGTTTTTGTAACCAGTTGTTAGGAGCGGCATATTCAGCACCAGAAATCAAAGTATTTCCACCAGCTAAGGGCATCTTTTCCAACACTATTACATCAGCACCAGCAGCTTTAGCTTCAATGGCAGCAGAAAGACCTGCTCCACCTGCCCCTATAACTACAACCTCATGGGTTTCTGTAACATCTTCCTTTGGACTAACCTTAGCTTCATTTTCTACCTTTTTTTAACATTTCAGGAGTTGCACCAGCAGATTCTAAAGCATTTTTAACTGCTTCTAAAAATCCTATAGAAGTAAGAGTACATCCTGATACCATATCTACTTCAACACCATTTGTAGATATGATTTCATCTGTCAAAGTATCCATAGCTGTTTCATATCCTGGTGTTTCATTTTGTTCTAATACTTTAATATCAGTAATAGTATCATCTTTAATGGTTACTTCAACGGCAATATCTCCACCCTTACCTTTTCCAACACCCTTATAAGTGCCATCCTTAATATTATTTTTACCTTCATCAACAGGTGTTTTACCATCATTGGTACATGCAACTAATCCAATTATTAAGACCAATGTCATAAAAACTGCAAAAAAAATTTTTTTTCAAATTATAACCTCCTAATTTTAATGATATTTATTTTATTGATATAATTTTAACATGTTTTCCGTATTAAGTATTTGCATTAATATTCCCTTTTTTTGCACAATTCAATACAATGTTTATTTTTTTTAACAAAAATAATATATAATCATTATGTAAGTCAATCTTATAAACTATGGAGGTTTTTTTATGTCACTTCGTCTAAAAATAATTATAGTTTTTACATTGTGTATTATATTAACCTTTAGTCCCTTATTATTTATATTACAAACCCATGTTAAAGAAAATAATATGAAACAAGTAGAATCACAAACATTACAACTTATTGACTCTAAAGCCACTGAAATAGGTTCTTGGCTCAACCAAAGAATTAGCGAGATTAGGATTATCCATGAATATCCTCCAAGTAAAACCTTAGACTTTAAAAATCTAAAACCATATTTAACTAACTTAAATATTATTCTTGGCAAACAATATGGAAATCCAAATGAAACCTTTGCCATAGGAGGATTACAGGGACAAGGATGGATAAATGATGAGATCACAATAGATGTTTCAGAAAGGGATTATTTTTGTAAAGCAATACATCATGATGTAGAATATGTAATTAGCAATCCTGTAATTTCAAAATCAGACAATATACCTATATTCATTATTTGCTACCCTATTGTCAATGATAATGGTGAAAAATTGGATTTATTAATGGTGCTGTAAACTTAGAGATGTTATCTAAAATAGCCGAAGAAATTTGTATACATGAAGGCTTTTCTTGGATTATGAACAAAAATATGGATATATACTCTATTCCAAAGGAGAATTTGACCAAAGAACATATTTCCATAGATGGATTAAATAAAATAATAGATAATTCCATAGAAAATAACACTGGTGCCATAGAATTAAGAAATGTTTATAACGAAGATACAACCATATTCTACTCTTCTATCCCCTATACTGAAAATTGGATATTATGTACCATGATAGAAAATAGTAAAATCCATGCCCAAACTAATAGTATTATTAATTTAGTATTATTTTTAGGAAGTAGTTTATTGACAATAGCAATTCTACTAGCCATAATCGTATCAGGTTCCATAGTAAGGCCTATACATAGATTAAAGGAAAATATGATTGAAGTATCAAAGGGAAACTTAAATTCCTACTATCATATAGAAAACAAAGATGAAATTTCCATATTAGGAAGAGTATTTAACAATATGCTAGATGATTTAAAAAAACTTAATAAATGAAGTTTATAGAGTAGAACATCAAAGGCGAAGTGCAGAACTTAGGGCCTTACAATCACAAATAAATCCCCCCCATTTCCTATACAATACATTGGATACTATACAATGGAAATCCCTGGATTACAATGCCTATGAAGTGGCGGATATGATAAATGCCCTTTCTAAATTTTTTTTAGGATTTCCCTTAGTGATGGTAAAGAATTCATTACCATAGCTGATGAAATAGAACATGTTCGCAACTATTTAAAAATACAAGAAGTACGCTATAAAGACAAAATGGAGTATATAATCAACTTAGACAATTGTGTAGAACAATATTTAGTTCCAAAGATGATTATACAACCCTTGGTAGAAAACTCAATATACCATGGGTTAAAGCCTAAAAGAAAAAAAAGGTAATATAGAAATAAATATTAAATTAATAAGATCATATATTCACATAGAAGTAATAGATAATGGAGTTGGAATAAATAAAGAAAGATTAAAAACAATCCAAGAAAATCTAAAAAAACTCCTATGAATCAGAACATTATGGACTATATAATGTAAACGAACGATTAAAATTATCTTTTAAAGATAAATATAGAATTTCCATTACAAGTAAAGAAAATATGGGTACTAAAGTATCCATATTAATTCCAATAATAAGTGAGGGATTTCAATGCTTAGAGCAATAATTGCCGATGATGAAGAAGTAATAAGAAATGGTTTGAAAAAGTTAATAAAATCCTATAATCTAGACTTATCTGTAATTGCCACTGCAAAAGACGGGGGGGAAGAAGCTATAGAATTAATTAAAAAATATCTTCCTGAAATCATATTAATGGATATAAATATGCCCTTTATAAATGGACTGGAAGCCATAGAAAAGCCAGGGAAATTGATCCTAATTCTAAAATCATAGTTATATCAGGTTATGATCAGTTTGAATACGCCCAAAAATCCTTAGAGCTAGGGGTATTTAATTATCTACTTAAACCAATAGATTACCGTAATTTTAAAGATATATTACAAAAAGCTATTGATTCTTATAAAAAAAAGATTATGGGAAATAAATAAACTTAGAAATGAAAATTTAGAAAATCTTAGTTGTAAAGATATAGGAAACCAAGCCCTAATATATATCAAGGAGAACTTTACAAATAACGAATTGTCTTTAAATCATATTGCAGAAGAGCTTCATATAAGCCAGCCCTATTTAACTAAAATTATCAAGGAAAAGACAGGAACTAATTTTACGGATTATCTTAATAAACTAAGAATAGAAATGTCTATAAAACTCCTTTTAGATAAGAAAATCTACCGCACCATAAATGAGATCTCATATATGGTAGGATATAGTAGTCAACATTACTTTAGTAGGGCTTTTAAAAATTATATGGGAGTATCACCAAATCAATATAGAAATAAATAAATTAAAGGATATGAATCAACCATCATATCCTTTGGTGTTAAGTGCTTTATTTTACACCTAAATAATTAGCAATATTAGCATCTTCCTTTATTAAGCCTTTAATTTTACTAGTCTTGCAACTCATAATAACAGTAACTCCAGGTCCATGACCTGCCTTTATACAGTCACTATGAACAATTACTCCAATGGATACGGAACCATTAAGATATTGTCTTCCATTAGTATTATCACAATCCCTTAACAATACCAAATCTCCAAATCTAAGCTTATCTATTCCAAATTCCTTATTTGCTTCTTTATCTCCAGTCATAATATCATAGTCCCCCCCTGAAAAAGCTGTAGCACTGCCTACACCAGAGCCCATTAAATAAGCTGGTATTTCCGTTACAACAGGTACTTCTAAAATTCCATCCATTTCTTTAATTCTTAATTTCTCAAATAAATTAGGGTCTATATTCATACATTTAACATCATCATATCCCTCTATTTTTAATCCTTGACCATGGGCCTTTACTAAAATAGAATCCCCCCCTATTGCCATATTTTCCATATCTTCTTCACTAAAATAAATCAATGTATGATCAATTCCACCATGCATTCCAGTTACATATCCCTTTGCTCCCTTAGCATCTCCTGATACTACCCTTGCTTCATTACCTATACAAGCCAAAAGCATAAGAGCCTTGTTTTCCTTATTATCATCACTTCTTATACTAACTCCAGGCTCCACATGGTCTCCTACCCAATCCATACAGGAATCCCCCCCTATTTTAACATTGTATGAAATTCCACCAGTAGCTGGAAGTACTTCCGCTAAGCCATCACTATTTATCCTATATGGAGTAGAAACTACAGGACTGTGGATCCTCCCTTGAACAGACTGCATTACTAACTTTTCCCTATTTGTTTTCAACTATACTTCCCCCCCTTAAGATATTTTATTCTTATTATATCATAACAAAATTTATTAGTAATAATATCCCTTTTAAAAAAAGCTCATATAACATCTTAAAGGCAACTACTAAAGACATAGTTACAAATATAGGCTTTATAAATCTTGCCCCTTCTTTAATGGCAAGCTTAGAACCAAAATGAGCACCCAAAATCATAAATAATGCCATGGGTATTCCCATTAAATAATAGATTTTCCCATTTATTGCAAATGTCAAAAGCGATGCAATATTACTAGTGAAATTCATCGCCTTTGCATTCCCGCTAGCCCTTACAAAATCAAAACCAAATATCTTTATAAGTCCAAATATCATAAAAGAACCTGCTCCAGGCCCAAAAAAACCCATCATAAAAGCCCATAAAAAAAAGGCAAATATACTTCCCATAATGATCATCCTATTATCTACACCTTTAAAATCATCTTCAAGTCCTATGGATTTGGAGAAAAAGCTATAAACTCCTACACTTAAAAGAAGTATCAATACTATAGGCTTTAAAATATTAGAATCCAATAATAAAACAGTCATAACCCCCCCTACAATTGCACCTAAAAAAAAGTAAAAGGCAACAATCTCTTTAAAATACCCTTATCTGTTTTTCCAGATTTTGCAAATCTCATGGTGCTTGTAAAAGAACCACAGGTAGATGAAAACTTATTAGTACCTAAAGTAAAATGTGGAGGAAAGCCTACAGCAAAATAAGCAGGAACACTTATTAATCCTCCACCACCAGCAATGGAATCTACAAAGGCTGCTAAAAACCCAGCAACACATAGAAAAATCAACTTGTATATAAAATGTATGTCTCCTAGCAAATCAACACCACCTAATTTTCTATATAGAGGAATTATTTAACGTACAGATTTCAGTTTCGCTATATTAAAGGCGTTTTTAGTAGCCAAGATCTCTAATTCCATATTTTTGTCCATCTCTTCTACTCTTAAATACAACTTTTATAATAAGCCATATGCCTTGTTATCCCTATTAATAATACCTCCGACATGTTCTTATTTAAGATTATACCATCTAATTATCATTCAATTCAATATATTTATTTCTTTAGCTATTGACAACGATATAGTATTAATGTGATAATAGTCTTTAAATCATTTATTTTATTGGAGGCAAAAAAATATGTTAAAAGATAATTTAAATCCCTTAGAAAGCGCTCAAAATCAAATAAAACTTGCTTGTGATGCATTAAATCTAAATCCCGCCGTATATGAATTGCTTAAAGAACCAAAAAGAGTTATTGAAATATCAATTCCCCCCCTTAAAATGGATGATGGCTCTATTAAAATATTCAAAGGATATAGATCCCTTCACAACGATGCCCTAGGTCCAGGAAAAGGTGGAATTAGATTTCACCCAAATGTAACCCTTGAAGAAGTCAAAGCCTTATCCATTTGGATGACCTTTAAATGTTGTGTTACTGGCATCCCCTATGGAGGAGCTAAAGGTGGAATCACAGTGGATCCATCTGAATTATCTCAAGGAGAATTAGAAAGATTATCAAGGGGGGGATATGTACAAGGGATATATAGATATTTAGGAGAAAAATTGATATCCCAGCCCCAGATATCAATACCAATGGACAAGTTATGTCTTGGATGGTAGATGAATATATTAAACTAAAGGGTAGCTTTGAATTAGGTGTCATAACGGGAAAGCCTACAATTTGGGGGGGTGGATCAAAGGGTAGAGACGAAGCTACTGGCTCTGGAGTATCTATTATTACTAGAGAAGCAGCTAAAAAAATTAGGATTAGATATAAAAAAATGCTTCCGTTGCTATACAAGGATTTGGAAATGTAGGTGGTTTTACAGCTAAACATATACAAAACCAAGGAGCTAAAATAGTCTCTATTGGACTTCGTAATCATGCCATATATAATGAAAAGGGCCTAGATTATGAAGATATGAGAAAATACTTAAAAACCCACAAAAATTTAGCAGAATATCCAAAAGCAACTAAGATATCTTTAGATGAATTTTGGTCTTTAAATGTAGATATTTTAATTCCAGCAGCCATAGAAAACGCCATTACTTCAGAAATTGCTGAAAAAATCAATGCTAGATTAGTATGTGAAGCTGCCAATGGGCCAGTTACACCAGATGGAGATAAAATTCTAGATAAAAAGGAATCTTAGTTACACCTGATATATTAACTAATGCTGGTGGAGTTACAGTTTCATATTTTGAATGGGTTCAAAATCTCTACAGCTTCTATTGGGATGTTGAAGAAATAATTAATAAAGAAGAAATAGCCATGGTTAACGCCTTTAAGGATATATGGGAAATAGTTGAAACATATGATGTTAGCTTTAGAAAAGCTGCCTATATGAGTTCCGTTAAAAAACTTGCAGAAGTTATGAAATTAAGAGGCTGGTATTAAATAAAAAAATAGACCTAATTTGATGTAATTATGATATTAATGTTAAATACTTATCATTGTTTACCGATATCTATAATGTGAGTAACAAATACTCATTACATCAAGGGAGGTCTATTTTTATGTCGCTAAAAGCAAAGATATTTTTAGGTATCAGTATTTCTATTTTAATAGTTTTTTTCTCTATTATCATATTATACTTTTAATGAAACAACAAAAACCGTAATTGAAAAAGAACAAGAAGCTCTTGAAACAATTAGTCAAGGGATTAATATGCAAATGGAAGAGCAAATTGAAACATCAGAAGTTAGTGCTCTATCCCTAGCAAATAATCTAGAAGTCCAAAGATTATTTGCAGATAGAGACCGTGAAGCATTAGCTGAAATGTTATTGCCTGCATTTAATAGTATTTCCGATAGAATTGCACAGATACAATTTCACTTACCTGATTCCACTTCATTTTTAAGGCTCCACAAACCAGAAAAATATGGAGATAGTTTAAAGGATTTTAGATTTACAGTAAATGAAGCCAATGAAAAAAAGAAATCATTCGAGGATTAGAAGAAGGTGTAGCAGGATTTGGCTTTAGGGTAGTAGTGCCTATGTCCCATAATGGTACTCATATTGGTACTGTAGAATATGGTTCTGACTTTGGAAATAATTTTGTAGAACAAATTAAATCAAGTTATAATGGAGAATACTTTATTTATCAATTTCAAGATGGAGATGATACTGAGGATAATCTATTAGCTAGTACCATAGATACCGATACTTGGGATATAGATGAAGGAAATTATATTGAAAAAAATAAAAAAAACAATCAAACCCTTTACTTACAAACAACTGATAAACAATATAATGTAACTTTAGTACCCTTTAAAGATTATCAAGGAATTGTCTCAGGCTATTTTAAAATAGTAATGGATAGGTCAGATTTAGTGCAGACACTAGCTGATATTAGAAGAAATGGAATAATATTTACTCTAGTTTTATTAGGAATACTACTGGGTCTTACCTATTTATTTTTAAACTATTCCTTTAAACCAATTTTAGAATTAATCAATAAAACAGAAAAAGTAGCCCAAGGAGATTTAACACAGAATATTACAGTAAAAACAAAGGATGAAATTAGCATATTAGCTAATTCATTTAATACCATGACTTCCAGTCTGCGTGATTTAATATCTAAATCTGCTGAAGTATCAGAACAAGTTGCAGCTACAAGTGAAGAATTATCTGCTGCATCAGAGGAAGTAACAGCTGCATCAGAGGAAGTTTCAAGTATAGTTTCAGAAGTATCTAATTCTGCATATATTCAAGCTAATTCCATAGAAAAATCAAATATTGCAGTAAATGATATGTCCACTAAAATTAATCTTGTGGCAACAAATGTTGATAATATCAACAATTCTTCTCAAAATACTTTAAAAGCAGCAGAAAAAGGAATATTAGCATCTAAGGACGCTGTAAATAAGATAAATAGGCTTAAGGATTCTACAGAAGAAACCTCTAAAGAAATATATAGATTAAATGAAAATTCTAAGGAAATCGAAAAAAATTGTAGATAGTATTAGTACCATAGCTGAACAAACCAATCTTTTGGCATTAAATGCAGCGATTGAAGCAGCAAGGGCTGGAGAAGCTGGAAGGGGGGGCTTTTCAGTAGTAGCTGAAGAAGTTAGAAAGCTAGCAGAAGAATCTTCTAATTCTTCAGAGCAAATTGCTAATTTAATATTAAATATACAGGAAAACATTAAAAACACAGTAAATTTAATAGAGGAAAATAACCAAGAGGTGGATATTAGTGTAGAAATAGTAAATAAATCTAGCAACAATTTCTCAGATATATTAAAGGAAATCAATGAAGTGGCCCATAAAATTGAAGAAGTAACCACTTTAACAAGGGAAGTTTCCAATGGGGCTATAGAAGTAACAAATAATTTTAGTACAATATCCAATATAGCTAATGATAATGTTACATCTGTAAAGGAAGTTTCAGATGGCGCTGAAGAGCAAACTGCAGCTATGGAGGAAATTGCATCATCAGCAATGAATTTAGCAAGCTTATCTAACGAACTTAGAGAATCTATTTCCACATTTAAATATTAAAAGAAAAAAAACCCCTAATTTAAGGGGGGGTTTTTTTGCTTCTTTTAAAAAGGCCTTTGTCTCTCCAACTAGCTCTTCTAATATATTTAAAGCTTTTTCAGTACTACTTCTATCAATGGACAACAAGTCAAAAATCTCATCTACCCTAATCCTGTAATCCTCAGGTTTGTTTTCAAAGTTTGCAATTCTCCCTGTGGCTCCCTTTTCATCAATACAATACTGCTCGTTTAAAGCAAATAACACTTGATTTAAAGATGCAACTGAACGATAACATTGTCCTGCAACATAAGATAAATCTCTTTCTCCAATATTGGCCTTAGCTAAATCTAAAGAAATCTCTGACTCATAAATAAAGTGCTTGATAATCTTTTCCTTTAAAATCTCAGGATATGGAAAAGTCTTTGAATTTAGTCCTGCTATTTGATTTTCTGTATCTACTAATATACGACATACGGAAATCTCCCCCCCATATATATTAGATTTATAAAGGCATGGGGGATGTCCTCTATGATAATAGGGGGTAATATTTCCAGATAAACAATCATCCACCACTTGTGATACTTTTTTTAATATCACGAAATACTAAATTAACCTGATAATCTCTAATCTTAAGGGTTCCACCAGTATTATCCCAAGGTCCCCCCCATTCTCCTAAGGGTGCCACTAAATTATTTCGTTTTCATTATCCATTTTAGTAACTACTTCATTCACCTTATCCATATCAAATCCCAGTAAATCATCATAATAGATTCTTATATCAATATCTGAATTAGGTCTATGAAGACCTACTGCCCTTGGACCACCTAGTACTACCCCCCCTACAACTCCAGGAATATCCTTAAAATTATTCCTTATTTTGTTGATAGTGCTTTGTGCATTCATAAATTTACCATCTCCTATATTTTTAACTACTAGTCTCTTATATACTATTATACCCTAATAGTTGAAAAATACATAATTTGGAGAATAATTGATGATTTATACAATAGAATATACAAGTTTTCCATTTATATGTTCAGATTTCATTAAGTCTATTTTATCAACAAATATGCTTATGTCTTGAACACTATTTGATAAATTCTCCATATCAAAATCGTCCTTAACATTTACCCTTCTTCCTAAGGTAATGTGAGGCTTATAAGCCCTATCTTCTAGCTTGAATCCTTTTTCTAATAATAATCTATGAAGTCTAGATTGTAATTCAAGAAGTTTTTCACTATGTTTAATACCTAACCAATAAATATTTCCATCCCTTCTTTTAAAAAAAATCCTATATTTTCCAGCTCCATTGTAAAGGGTTCAAACTCTATTTTATTCATTATATCCTTGATTTCTTCAACTCTATTAGAATGAATATCCCCCCCTAAAACTCCAAGGTTAGATGTATATGTTCTTTATTTACAAATTTACCTTTAATAGATGATTCTTTAACTTCTTTAGCTATACTTTGAATTTCGTCCTTTATTCTTTCTTCAAAATTAATAGCTATAAATAACCTCACACTATCTCCTCCAATTATAAATCAAAATCCCTACAATAGCTCCAAAACTATCTAAGATTACATCTTTAATTTGCCCTCCTCTACCAGGTACAAATAGCTGATGTATTTCATCACTAATAGCATATAGTACACATATAGTCAAAGCTATGCCTATATTTTTAAATCCATATATCTTATTGCTTCTCAAAGCATTTGATACTAAAATACCTAATACTAAATATGCAAAGAAATGAGCATTTTTTCTTAAAATATGATTTAATCTACTTACATTAAACACCCTTTTAGGAGTTACTTTTTCTACAGTCTCAATAATTACCTCTGTTATTCCTTTACTTAAATTATTAGATTTTGTAACTGGCTGATGAGACAAATAAAATATAAGAATCATCCACATTATAACAAATAAACCAGGATATACTTTTCTAAATCTATACATACCTTTCCCCCCCCAATTAAAACTACCTACTAGTATTATCTACTATAACATATTCCCTTATATTTTCACCAATTTTTATTAAATCTTTTTTTTGATTATTCAACTATTTTATGGGTAGTATTAATAATGAGTATCAATTACAAATATTAAGATATACTCAAATAGACGAAAGGAGTGATTATGTGACTGAAGAAAATAGTTTTGGCTGCACAAGACCAGAATTAATGAAATTACCAGAAGAAGAAATTGTTGAAGATTCAACACAAACTAAAAAGGAGGAAAAACAAAAAAATGATTAAAGTAGGTAAACCAGCACCATTATTTCATGCACCTGCATATTTTAATGGTAAATTTACAGATGTAAAATTAGAAGACTATAAAGGAAAATGGGTATTACTTTGTTTCTATCCAGGAGATTTTACTTTTGTCTGAGGGACTGAAGTTTCAGCAGTTGCTGAAAAAAATGATGAACTTCAAGAATTAGGAGTTCAAGTTTTATCCATAAGTGTAGACTCTACATTTACACATAAAATGTGGAATGATCATGAATTATCCAAAATAACTGGAAAAGACATACCATTTCCAATGTTATCAGACCAAAATGGAAACATAGGAAAATTATACGGAGTTTATGACGAAGAAAGTGGTACAGAAACCAGAGGTCGCTTTATAATAGACCCAGATGGAATAATACAAGGTTTTGAAGTACTTACTCCACCAGTAGGTAGAAATGTATCAGAAACTATAAGACAAATAAAAGCATTTCAACATGTAAGGGCTACAAAAGGTGCTGAAGTCACTCCTTCAGGCTGGAAACCAGGCAAGACAACTTTAAAACCAGGACCAGATCTAGTGGGAAATATCTGGAAGGTTTGGAAAGTTGAAGAAGCATTTAAAGAATAAGTCTATTTAAATAAATCAAGCTATAGTTAGAAGAATTTTCTTCTCACTATAGCTTTTTTTTAATCACTATTTATTAATTTTTGTAAAAAAAACATTATAACCTTTATAAGTCATATATACATCTGCCTTACTTGCAATTTCATAAGGTGCATGGACACTTAATAAAGGTACTCCACAATCTACTACTTCCATACCATAATTTGCAAGTATATAAGCTATGGTACCTCCACCACCTTGGTCTACCTTTCCTAACTCACCCATTTGCCACACTATATTATTATCATTAAATATCTTTCTAATTTTTCCTAGATATTCGGAATTGGCATCATTACTTCCACCCTTTCCCCTAACACCAGTATATTTTACTATGGTAATACCATTTCCTATAAAAGGTGAATTGTTTTTATCTAAAACCTCTGGATAATTAGGATCAAAACCAGCTAAGGTATCTGCCGATAATACACAAGAATTGGCCAATGCTCTTTTACCATGATTTCAGAATAATTTTCATCCGTTAAATATATTAATTCCGAAACCATATTTTCAAAGAATTTAGATTCCATACTAGTATTTCCCACACTACCTATTTCTTCTTTATCTACAAATAGGGCAACAGCCGTTTTATTAGGAACTTCTATATCTAATATAGCCTTTAAAGAAGTAAATACGCAAACCCTATCATCTTGCCCATAGCCCCCCCCAACCATACTTCTATCTATACCAACATCTCTAGATTTACCTGCAGGTACCACTTCAAATTCTGCAGTAGTAAAATCCTCTTCCTTTATTCCATATTTTTCATTAAGTATATTTAATACATTTAACTTAACCCTTTCACTTATATCCTTATCATTATAAGGAATGCTACCAAATAAAATATTTAAACCTTCTCCAGATATACCTTCACTCATTTTCTTTTCCATTTGATCTTTAGCCAAATGTGGAAGTAAATCTGTTATAAAAAAAACACTGGATCTTTCTCATCTTCACCTATGACTATATCAATCTTTTTTTTCCATTTGACTTTATTACCACTCCATGCAAAGCTAAAGGCAATGTAACCCATTGATATTTTTTTATTCCTCCATAATAATGGGTCTTTAATAAAACAAAATCTGAATCTTCATAAAGAGGATATTGTTTTAAATCTAATCTAGGAGCATCTAAGTGAGAGCCAATAATATGCATACCCTTTTCAAGTTTTTCCTTTCCCAATACAAATAATACAACGGATTTATCCTTGTTATTTGCATAAATCTTCATTCCTGGAACAAGTTTATGCTTTTTTTCTATTACTTCGTCTATAGGTATAAAACCTTTTTCAGAAGCTAGTTTTATTATTTCCTTAGTTCCTTCCCTTTCAGTTTTACATTTATCTAAGAAATCCTTATATTCTTCATTTATAGCAAAGACTTTTTCCCTTTCACTATTACCTAATCCTTCCCATGCATTTCTCCATTTGTGAGTTAGTTTTTCTTGTAATTCTTTTCCCTTTAATTTATTCTCCATTGTTATTACCTCCATTTATGTTTAAAATATAATGACTTTTTTTTACATTATCTATATTATACACTAAGTCATAAATTTATTTGTATATTACTTCCATATTCTTTGTAAATCCCTTAAAAAAAACTATAGTTGGGAATAATCACATTTTCCCAACTATAGTTAAGTTACTGATTAAAGATTCAATATTTTACATCATACATACCATTTTTGTTCATATAATTAAATAGTTTTTCTCCATGACCTTGCTCGTCTTGTTGTATATGTTGAACAGCTTGACGAACTGTAGGATCTGCAGCTTCAAATACTGTTGTATCATAAAACTTGATACATATTTTTCAGTAGATAACAAATCCTCTAATAATGTTTTATCATCTGCATTTGTACCAATTCCTTGTGATAAATTATTGCCCTGAGATGTTAAGGTTTTACCACCACTATGACTCATATTAGGCGCCTTACCCTGCAACATCTCATTAATCATATCAAGGTGATGTTGTTCCTCTTGAGCAATTTCAGTCAATAGATTTTTAAGCTGCACATCTTGAACTTGACTAGCATAGCCTAAATACTTTTTAACACATAATTCTTCCTGCTTTTTCCCATCTTCTAATAACATTCTCTCCTTTTGTGACAGTTTTATCTGCAAAATATCACCTCCAAGTACTTTCTATGATTATATTTTGCAGATAAAAAAAATTTTTATTCATTATAATGGAAATATTTTTATATTATTCCTATAATACCTTCTACAGAATCTATATTATTATCTTCTAAATATTTTTCAACACCATCTGCCCTTTCCTCTTCATACATCTTTGCCAACTCCACTATATCTTCTGCATTAGGAGATAATTTTACTACTAATTTATATTTACAATGCTTTCTTACTTGTCTTACTAAATATCTTGCAACTTCCGTCTTTATACCAAAATTCATTCCACCTTCTTTTACATTAGGACAGGATATATTCAACTCAATAATATCTATATTTTAAGGAAATATATACTACTGCTATTTTGCCTTTAGCTCCAAGATATACATCATTATTTATTTTCATATACTATTTCTCCACCGCAAATAGTATATTTTATTTTTCCATAAAGGGTATCTCCAATAAAAGGAGAATTTGACGATTTAGACTTAAACTTATGAACAACATAAGCTTCATCTTCCTTAAAAATTACAATATCGGCCTTTGAACCTATATCTAAAGTACCACAATCTAAATTATATAATCTTGCTGGATTAACTGTCATTTTCTTTAATAAATCCACTAAAGATAAATGACCTTTTCTAACTAAATTAGTAATACCTAATGCCAAAGATGTTTCCAAGCCTATAATGCCACTAGGGGGTCTTAGTTAACTCACCACTTTTTTTCTTCAATGCTATGAGGAGCATGATCTGTAGCTATAATTTCAATGGTATTATCCTTTAATCCCTCAATTATCTTTAATCTATCTTCTTCTGTTCTTAAAGGAGGATTCATTTTTGCCAAAGCTTTATGCTCTAATACCTTTTCTTCTGTAATTGAAAAATGATGGGGGGGAGTAACTTCAGCATAAACATTGGCACCTAAACTCTTAATAAACCTTACCATATCAACAGAATGGCCAGAGCTAATATGTTGAATATCAATAGTAGCACCAGTATATAAAGCTAACATAGAATCCCTAGCTACCATTACATCTTCAGATACACTAAGAGCTCCCTTTATTCCAAGTTTTTAGAGATTTCACCTTCATTAATTCCTGGTATTCCAATTAATTTTGGACTCTCCTCATGAAAACTTAAAGGTACATTTAACTCCTTTGCCTTTAACATGGCTTCAAGGATTATATCTTCATTATTTATTGGAATACCATCATCACTAAAACCTACAGCTCCCAATTCATATAATCTTTCCATATCTACTAATTCTTGTCCTTTAAATCCCTTAGTAACTGCAGCTACTGTATAAACATTGATTTTAGACTTTTTCATTTCCTTTAATACAAATTCTAAAGTTTCTTCATTATCTATAATCGGCTTTGTATTTGCCATGGCCAATACAGATGTATAACCTCCAGCTGCCGCAGCCTCTGATCCACTTTGGATATCCTCTTTATAAGTAAAACCAGGTTCCCTAAAATGTACATGTATATCTACTAATCCAGGAGCAACTACACAACCCTTCGCATCAATGACTTCTTCCCCCCCTAAAACATCGTCAAGTTTTCCTATAGCTTTAATCCTGCCATCTTGGATTAATATATCAGCTATATCATCAAAGCCATTACTAGGATTAATAACCCTTCCATTTTTAATTATCATTTTAACTCTCCTTTAAATAATCTAATATTATCATTGCACCATAAACAGCATCTTCCACCTTTGCATATTCCTTTGGATTATGACTTATACCATCTTTACAAGGTATAAAAATCATACCAGTTTTAGTTAGATTTGCAAATTTCATAGCATCATGACCAGCTCCACTAGATATAATTTTGTGTTTTATACCTAATTTAGTTGCAATATTAGATAATCTATTATTAAGCTCCTTATCTAAAACTACTGCATCAGAACTAGATACAAATTGAATATCAAAAGATAAATCCCTTTTATTACATACCTTATTTATAATATCTTCAATCTTTAATTTTAAATCTTCCATTGATTTGTTGGACCTATCTCGTATATCTATGGAGAACTCCACTTCACCAGGAACAACATTTACAGAACCAGGATAAGCATCTATAACTCCTACAGTGGCTACAGCACTACCTTTAAAATCCCCCCCTTGTGCAATTTTCTCTATACCTAATATTATTTCAGATGCACCGCAAAGGGCATCCTTCCTTAGATTCATAGGAGTAGCACCTGAATGTTCTGCCAAGCCTTTAATATTGACCTTTAACCGTATATTACCAGCAATAGCATCTACAATGCCAATTTTAATATTTTCATTTTCAAGTATTCTTCCCTGCTCTATATGAACCTCTAAATAACTTTTAACTCCCTTGATTTTTTTTCAGGAGATGTATTGTATCCTCTATCTTCAAAATATCTTTTAATCTTACTCCAATTTTTGATACAAGATTATTAAAATCCTCTTCCCTAATTCCCTCAGTAATCAAACCACTGCCAAGGGTACTTTTCATAAAATTACTAGATTCTTCACATCTAAAGGCAACTACCTTTAAGGGAATAGATAACCCTTCTTTCTTTATCTCCTTTAATAATAATACTCCTATAGCTACACCAAGCACACCATCATATCTACCTCCATTAACTACAGAATCTAAATGGGAGCCTACTAAGTAGTACTCATCATAATCTTCTAGACTTAGAAAAGTATTGCCCACTTCATCTGTTTGTACTAAAAATCCCTCTTCTTTACCAATTCTGCATAATTCTATATGCATTAAATCCTCTTCCTCTGTATATGCTAACCTTGTAACGCCACCCTTTTCATCAGCGCCAATGGGATAAAATCTATCCATAATATCCTTTAAATAAGAAATTGATCTATGTAGTTCTATTTTTCTCATCCTCCTTTAGCTTTTACATAGGAAACCCATTTCTCCAGCTTTTAAAGATATAATAGCATA
>JMBV01000125.1_pt1 | contig 29568 bp, 61 predicted proteins | sample 616531 | NCBI WGS metagenome assembly JMBV01 (sample SAMN02727904, study PRJNA239997) | anaerobic digester metagenome | biome: anaerobic digester; isolation source: mesophilic anaerobic digester inoculated with municipal waste water sludge... | place: Germany: Bielefeld University, CeBiTec ...
ACCTCTAAAGGTCCTGCAGTTCATTCTTTAAGGGTTCAAGCAGATAAAAGAAAATACCATGAGGAAATGAAAAAAAGTATTAGAAAATGAACCTAGTCTAGTATTACAACAGGGAGAAGTAGTAGAAATTATTGTAGAAGATAATATAGTAAAGGGAGTAATGACTAGAAATGGGGGGGCAGTTTATAATGCTAAAACCGTGATTTTAGCTACTGGCACTTATTTAAAGGGTAGAATATTTATGGGAGAAGTAAATTATTCCAGTGGACCTGGAGGTTTATCCCCATCTAATCATCTGTCAAGTTCCCTTGAAAAACTAGGCATAGAACTTCGTAGATTTAAAACCGGTACCCCTGCAAGGTTCATAGTGATAGTTTGGATTATTCTAAAATGGAAATACAGCCAGGCGATGAAGAAATTATACCTTTTTCTTTTTTTTAAATATAGGAAAAAAATTCGATATAGAACAAGTACCCTGCTATTTAACCTATACTAGGGAAGAAACCCATGAAATTATTAGAAGAAATCTGCACAGATCCCCCATGTATTCTGGAGAAATAGAAGGAGTTGGACCAAGATATTGTCCTTCTATAGAAGATAAAGTAGTGAGATTTTCTGATAGGAAAAACCATCAGGTCTTTATCGAGCCAGAAGGTTTAAGTACCAAGGAAATGTATGTACAAGGAGTAAGTTCTACATTACCTGAGGAGGTACAGTTTGAAATGTATAAAACTATAATAGGGTTGGAAAATGTGCAATTTATGCGTTCTGCCTATGGTATAGAATATGATTGTATTGATCCTAGAATATTAAAGAGAACCTTGGAACATAAGGAAATTAAAAATCTATTTTTTTGCAGGACAAATCAATGGTTCTTCAGGATATGAAGAGGCAGCAGCCCAGGGTTTAGTTTCTGGAATTAATGCAGTATTAAATATAAGGGGGGGGAGGACCCATTTATATTACACAGGTCTGAAGCTATATAGGTGTATTAATAGACGATTTAGTTACAAAGGGCACCAATGAGCCCTATAGAATGATGACCTCAAGAGCAGAGTATAGACTAACCTTAAGGCAGGATAATGCAGATTTACGATTGACAGAAAAGGGATATAAAATTGGCCTTGTAACTGAAGAAAGATATAGATTTACTATGGAAAAAAAAGGAAATGTTAGAAAGAGAATTAGATAGATTGAGGAAAATCCAATTGACACCTACAGAAGAAATTAATAAAATATTAGAAGAATTAGGCAGTACTCATATTAAAACTGGAACCAGTTTATACGATTTAATTAGAAGGCCAGAATTGAAATACGAAGAACTAGCTATTTTAGATAAAGAAAGAGAAAAACTACCAAGGGAAATAAGACTTCAAGTAGAAACTCAGATTAAATATGAAGGCTATATTAAAAAGCAAATGGCACAAATTGGGCAGTTTAAAAAAACTAGAGGCGAAGAAATTAGACGAGAATCAGGATTATGGTGAAATAAAGGGCCTTAGTAATGAAGCTAGACAAAAATTAGAGGAAATCAAACCAGATTCTGTAGGTCAGGCTTCTAGAATTTCCGGAGTATCCCCTGCAGATATTAATGTAATACTTATATATTTGGAGCAGAAGCGAAGAAAAGGAGTTAAAAATGACTAATGTAAATACTTTAATAGAGGGTGCTAAGGAATTAAATCTAGAATTAAATCCAGAACAAATTCAAAAATTTATATCATATAAAAACTATTACAGGAATGGAACGAGAAAATCAATATAACCTCTATTGTAGAAGATGAAGAAATAGATATAAAACATTTTATAGACAGTATAATACCTATAAATACTAATTTATTTAAGGGTAAAATTAAAGTAATAGATGTAGGTACAGGAGGAGGATTTCCTGGAATACCTTTAAAAATCTTAAATGAAGACTTAGATATACTATTACTAGACAGTACCCAAAAAAAGTTAAATTTCTAGAGGAAGTAATTGAAGAATTGGATTTGAAAAATGTAAGGGCCTATCATGGCAGAGCAGAGGAAATGGGAAGGGATATAGTATTTAGGGAAAATATGATATAGCCACATCTAGAGCTGTAGCTTCCCTAGACACTCTTGCAGAATATGCCCTACCCTTTGTAAGGGTAGGAGGCCATTTTATTTCAATGAAGGGCCCTGATGTGGAGGAAGAATTGGAAGATGGGAAAAATGCCATAAAAGTTCTTGGAGGAAAAATAAAAGCTGTAGAAAAGTTTCAATTACCTAATACAGATATAATACATTCTTTGATAATTATAGAGAAAATAAGAAATACGCCGACAAAATACCCAAGAACAGGTGGCAAACCAAGGAAAAAAACCTTTATAATTAGGGGGGTAATTTGTCGTTAAAAAAAACTATGGAAATAAGAAGGAAATAAAAAGTATTTATAGAATTATATATTTAACTATAAATGGGGGGGAGAGGGATTAGATGAAAGAATTAGAAATTAGAAGTATTCCAATTAATTCAATTAAGCCAAATCCATATCAGCCTAGAAGGAATTTTAATAAAAAAATCCTTAGAGGAACTAAGTCAGTCTATTAAGTCTTTTGGAGTGTTGCAGCCTATAAGTGTAAGGAAACTCCAAAATGAGAACTATGAACTAATTGCTGGAGAAAGAAGACTTAGGGCATCGGAATTAGCTGAACTAGAAGAAATTCCCGCAATAGTATTAGAATATAAAGACAATGAATCTGCCATGATAGCTTTAATAGAGAATTTACAAAGGGAAGATTTAAATTTTATTGAAGAAGCAGAAGGTTTTAATAATTTAATAATAGACCATGGCTTTACTCAGGCAGAATTAGCAGAAAAAAATGGGGGAAATCTCAATCCACTATAGCAAACAAACTAAGACTATTAAAACTACCAGAGGATATACAAAGAAATTTAGTAGAATACGATTTGACAGAAAGACATGGACGGGCCCTCTTAAAATTACCAGATAATGAACTAAGACGGGAAGTCTTAGAAAAAAATCGTAAAGAATGGATTGAATGTAAGCAAAACAGAAGACTTAGTAAATGATATTTTAAATGATTTAGTGGCCGTAGATGAAAAGAGGAAAAACAAAATATCAAGGCTATGATCAGCACAAAAATATATTTAAATACTATCAAAAAAAAGCCTACAATGCAATTAAAGACAGTGGCGTAGATGCCAAATACAATGAAAAGGATATGGGGATTTCGTAGAGGTAGTAATCCAAATCCCCCCCAAAAAAATGAAAAATCGTGGAAACCCTTCCTGAAGATAGAATATATGTAGAGGAGGGGGTTTTTTTTATTTTAAATGAACCTTTTTGACCTTTGTGAAGATATATAGTTGAGGGGGAAAAAAAATCATGGCAAAATCTAGGGAAATGGAAGAATTAATTAATAGTCTAGGAGACAGTCTTTGGACTTTTTGTCTTAGGCTTACATGTAATAAATACGAAGCAGAAGACTTATATCAAGACACTATGGTTAAAGCCTTGGAATTAAAAGATGAAATAGACTTTAATCAAAATCCTAGAGCCTATATATATTCCTTAGCTATTTCCATAAATAAAAATAGATTTAGAAAAGTATTTAGACGAAAAAAAATAGCCCCCCCTATATTTGACTATGATTTAAACACCTTAGAGGATTATGGAGAGAATGTTGAATCTCAGGTAATACAAAGCCAAGAAAAGAAAATCATAGATTTGGCAATTAGCAAATTAAATGAAGGTCAAAGGGCAGTAATACTGATGTATTATATGGAGGAATTGCCCATAAGGGATATTTCTAAGTATTTAAATATTCCAGAAGGCACAGTAAAAGCAGATTAAATACTGGTAGAAAATATTAAAAAAAGGAATTGGAGGGAGAGGAGTATGAATGATTTGGATAAATATCTTAAAGAAGAATTAAATAGAAAATATTCGTCTCCTGAATATATAAATCGGGAGCTTATATTAAATTTTAGGGAGGAGTTCAGGTTTATTAACTTGATGTTTTTTTATAGCCTCTTTGTTCCAAAGTTTATTTGTCATATTAATTGGAGTGATTTTTGTATCAGATATATTTTGAAAATATTCACTATAGGATTTGGTTTGTTCTTTTTAAATCTTACAATATCAATATACATTTTAACTATTAGCGGAAAGGGTGTGGCAATATGAGTAGGTTTGTTGCTTTATTAATTGCATTAATACCATTAATATTATCTAAAATTTTTATAGCATCTTGGGTCTATAAAGATGCAAAATCCAGAGGATTAGATCCCCCCCATTTGTGGGTGGTACTAATACTATTTTTCTCTGGTTCCTTGGCATTTCTATTATATATATTAGTAATAAGGGACGAAAAAAAACTATTACCTGTGAAAATTGTAATTTTACTCAGTCTGCTAAATTGTCCTACTGTGGAAGATGTGGCCAGGAAATGGAGATAAATAGATATAGTGGAGAAGAACACAAAGGTCCTAATAATTTACCTTTAATTTTAGGTATTATATTTCTAATAATGGCCTTTGTTATAGGTACAATATTTGTGATTACAGCAATTGAACCTAATGGAAACAATATGTCCTACTCAATCGTATCAATGAGCAGTAAATACGGCGATAAGTGGAAAGACAGTTTTAAATATAAAAATGGAGAATGGTCTCATAATTTTAAAATAGACAAGAAGACTACTTTAAACGCAGCTTGGGATATAAATGACGGCTATGTAGAGGCTAAACTATATAGAGACAATGAAATTATTAAGGAAGTAAATTCTAAGGATAATCCAAATTATAATGAATTGATAGATTTGAGTCAGTATAAAGGTGAGAAAGTGTTTTTACAGGTAGAATTTACAAAGGCATCAGGGAAAATTGATTTTCATTTAGAATAGGGGGGGATGGGTTTAAGCCCATCCCGCATCTACTATTTAATTATAATCTCCGCCCCCCCATTAATAGTAATAGACTTTATTAGCTCTAAATTTATAGGCTCTTCTATATCATAGGATGATATAAAATCCTTAGATTGATTCCCTGACCAATGGGTGCCACTCCAATTAATATTAGATTTTGTATTCCAAATCACACCATTTTCAGTATTGATCTCTATATTAAGTTTAGAAAAATCAGCACCATTAATTCCATTTCCCCCCCTTAGACTTATTGCAAAGGGATTAATACTAATTTTTTTCAATTTTAATATCTCCTAAATTTATATTGCAGCTTTGTTCTAATATTTTGCCTTCCTCTGCCTTAAAGCTTATCTGCCAGGGGCCTTCTATTTGTTTACGAGTGTTAAAATAGCCCAATAACTGATATTCATCTAATTTGTTTATATCTATATCAAATATATATTCATCATAGGATGGATAATTTGAATCCCTTGTGGGTTTTTAAATTTATCAATACCAAAGCTAAGTTCGGCATCGCAATAGATTTTTTTCTCCCTTAGGATTTTTAAGATAAATACTAACATCCTGACCTTCAAAATTTTTATCCCGCCATATTTGTACATGTAGTTTTCCATCAATAATTCCTATATTAGAAATCATAGATGTATTTATTTCTGGGAACTCAATATCCTCTATATGGGGTTCCAAAATAGGAATTAAGTCTTCATCTGAATATAATTCATTATTGGACCAAGACATAAATTGCTCTGTATTTACATTGCTATAAGATGGATTGGGATTTATTTTTGTTAAATCGATACCTAGATGGTAGTCTTCATATTCTTTGCTATCATAGAAGATGTTATCAACCTTAAAGTTTAAATTTTCCCCCCCTCAAATTTCCTATTATTCTGTACTTCTACTAATATTGTTGCCTTTTTACTTTCTTCATCATAGTCTATCATTGTCCAACCACAGCTACCAAAACTAGAGCTATTTGTACCCCCCCTTATGCTGTAATAATCTAAAAAAAACTAAGGTCTTTCCCTATACGATTAGCTTCAAGATCTTCAAAAGTTACATAGGCTTTTACCATATTATCATAACGTGCAGTGGCTACAACCTCCATTTTAATTCCCTTGTTAATACATACTTCTTCTACTGGTTCTATAAACTCTGCTACATTAGGGCTTATTTTTTTTCTAAAAGTTCTTGAAATGCAGGTATATTAATGGCAATTACAGTAGAAGTCATTATACAAACAAGAACAATAGCCAATACCAATTTTGGCTTTCGATTTTTTTACAGTTTTAAAATCATTATTGGGATTTAATATATGGTCTAACATTTTCGATTTTTGTTCATCATTAGTTTTAATAGAATTGAAACTATTATATAAATCCTTTTCCTTCATCTAAACTTTCCTCCTCTATAATAATTTTTAATCTTTTACGGGCCCTATATAATCTTGAACGAATTGTGGAACTTTTTGTCTGAAGAATTTTAGATATTTCGTCTGTAGTATAGCCCTCATAATAATATAGATAGATCACCATTTTATATTTTTTTAGGCAGCTTTAGAACCTGCTGCCATGTACTATCCATAGGGAAATTTTCTGTATATGAAGGTTCCAAAGTATTATTAATATCGGTTCTCTTTTTTTCTCCACCAATTTTTAAGTATATTTTTACAATAATTTTGGGACGTAACTATTAGCCAAGCTTTTTCATGTTCTAAACTTTCAAACTTATGGTTTTCACGTATTAGTTTTAGGAATATATCCTGAACAGCATCTTCAGCATCAGGAATATTTTTTTAGATACATTAGACTAATTCTATATACAGTGTCTACATTACGGTTATAAATATCTATTATTTCCCTATTAGTATAAGGTAAAGAATTTTCCAATTTTACACCTCCTATAGCCTCTCCTATTAATAATACAATTTTAATGGGTAAAATGTTGCATTTTTAAAAATAATTATAATTTAGTGATAATTCAAGCATATATTCTGAATTATTAAAGGTATAATTTACACCAGTTTCTTAAGGATTCCACAAAAATGACTGTAGATGGTATATCTAAATTTTTTTCTAATCTTGGTATTTATACTATATTTTATGAAATTCTTTAAAGAATTTAGAGAGGAAAAAAAATATAAATAGAAGATTTTATAAAATATATAAAAATGGATTGTTTCACATGAAACAATCCATTACCTTCTTACTTTTTAACTGGTATTTTAATTGTTCATTGACAGAAGTGTAGGCACAATCAGAAACTATTACTTTTACATTTTGAGGTAAATCTTCTCCACTGGTCATAAGCACTGTGGCCCCCCTATGGAAATCCCGTGAAGTAGAATTTTCATAGGCACTCATTTCCTCTACCTTACCAGCATAACCATGGACTAAAATGGCTATTTTATCACTAGGTGTTTTAGATTCAATAAAATATCCATGAAGCCTTAAACCATCCCTAGAAATTATTTCTACATCTTCGTGATCCACAGATTGAAACCACTTAGAATTGGTATCTTCCCGATTTATAGAGATAATATCATCTAAATCTTCATTATTAAATAAGAAGTTTTTCTTTGAATGCTTAATGGCTACATTATAGAAATATAAACCAATGCCGATAAATATTAATAATAATATTATAATAATTTTTATTCTATTCCCCCCCCTTTTAAGATTTAATTATAATTATAGCAGGAATTGTAAATTAGTATATAGTATGGTTCAAGGAATTGTTTTTAATGGTATAATGTGGGTAAGTGAAAAAAAACTATACTTTAGGAGGGAGATTATGTTTTTAGGTATAGATGGTAAATATAGCGCATTTGAGGAGTTAATGCATTATTATCATTTTAATTTTTCTACATACTATTTTCTGCTTTTTATAGTCCTTGTAGGCTGTATTAAGGCAATAGTAAACTTTCTTTCTATTAAAAAAAGGAAAAGCATCAAATATCACTGTAGGCGGTATTGATTTGCTTGTAAGTATATTAGCAGGTATGGGACTAGCAGCTGGGATGTTTTTTTTCAGGGGGTACTATCTGATATTTCAACTAAGTATTTTGAAATTTGGGGCAATAAAATGCTGACCTTGTGTGTAGCTAGTTTTATTTTATTTATTGTTCAATTGATATTTATATTAAGGATTAGGGCTATTAGGGATAAATATTAATAATGTATAGAGATAGGATCTTGCATTCTTATTATATGAATGTAGGTTAAGTAAATATAGCATAATTGGCTTCATTTAGGAGGGATAGGAAATTATGAGAAATAAGTCTAAAATAATTTTGTTTATCATAGCTATAATTATGTTTACATTGAGTTCATGCAAAACATCTAATAGACTGGTAGTAAATTTAATAACTAAAAGTGAGGCCTCAGAGGAAATAGAATATGTTTCTATCTATTCAAATGGAAAGGCCAAGACAGTTGATGCATTCACAAGTGATGATTTTCAGGTATATAATGCAGGTTCAGGAAGTTTTTTTATCATATATCTCTGATAATAAGGTCCTTAACAGGATAAACAAAATTGCACTTGAAGACTCTGATGGTAATGTTGTTGATAATGATGAAATAATCACAGGAATATTTCAAGCAGCAGAAAAGTTAGAGCATGATATTTGGGAATTTCAAATATTTAAGGTTCTTGATAAGTATTTTGTATTAGTTAAATTGAATGTAAATTGGCAATCACCTTGTGATTTTTATGAGTACGACAAAACTGAAAAGGAATTAAAACTTTTACATAGATTTGAAGGTGTAGATATTATTGGATTATCACTACCAAACAAGGAATAGCTTATAGATAATCATAAGGAGGTATCGGAAGATGTGAAAATAGAAGTAGATTTACTGGACATTAGTGGATAGAAAGTGACTTGTATTGTTATAGTGGAAGGAGGATAAAAATGATTGTTGAAATAATCTTTATAGTATTTTTCATCTTATTAGGTATTGTTTTTTTCTTTAGGAAAGGGTTCTTTTTTTAATTGCTGGTTATAATACTATGCCTAAAAAAAAGACCAAGAAAAATATGATGTTGTTTCACTTTGTAAGTTTATGGGGGGGAAAGTCATGTTTATCACTGCATTTTCTATATTATTATTTATTTTAAGTGATGTTTTAGGGCTAAAGCTTCTATATTATATAGGTTTAATATTAATTTGTGTTACCCCCCCTATATTTGCAATATTCTATGCGAATATTGGTGACAAGTTTAAAAATACAAATGATTAGGTTAAGATAGAAAATTTATTTAGGTGTCGTATTAGTAGATTATTGCGACATATTAATAAAAAAACAATAAACTGAAAATGATTTAAAAAGGAATGAGTATCCATGATAAAAAAAACATAGTATAATATGGTTTTATATATTTACATTAATATTTACTCTTATTTTAGGAGGAGTTTCACAAGCTTTATGTATTAATCTCATTCCAAAAGATTGCCAAACAATCCTTAGTTTGATGATAATTCAAATGGCTCCTAGCTTAAGTACCATTTTTATTGTTTTATGGGTAAAAGATGGGGACTTTTTTTAAAAATATGAATTGGTGGCCAACTAAAAATATAATTAGTGTTTTATGGTTTCTATTATCCTTTATAATTCCACTTGTAATTATTGTCATTGCATCCGCAGTTATGTCAGTGTATGGCAAAGCATATATACCAAATAGTTATTCTATTAAGTTATTAATTGTAACTGCTATAGGTACATTATTTGGCTGTGTAGGGGGGGAAGAAATAGGGTGGCGTGGATTCATGCAACCGTCCTTCAATAGGAAATACCCTCTTTTTAGTAGTGCTACTTTTACAGGAATTCTATGGGGAATATGGCATTTTGGTAAAATAGCATCCTTTGGGATTCTTGGGTATCTTTTGTTTATATTACTTATTACAGAGTTTTCTGTGATTATGGCTTGGATTTATTCAAAATCCAATAGAAATATGATTTGTATGGTTGCCTTTCATTTTGGGGTTAATATTTCATCTTTATTGCTTCTTACAGGCAGAGAGGGTATTATGTTCTACACTGTGGCAATTGCTGTTAGTACTCCAGTATGCCTAATGCTTGTACTTGCTGATAGGAAAAAAATTTAATACCAAATTATAATCATGTGAACTTTAGCTGCGTATTCTTTGCATAACATGCAACAAATTGAGAATGAATTCCAAATGAGTGCGTTATAATCTAGAAGTAGAGTATTTTAAAAACAGAGGTGAAATATATGGAAATAAAAGATTTAATAAAAATAGATAATGAATCTGATAGAGTCTCAGCATTATATGACATATTTGAAGAAGGGACAAGATTATCCTCAAAAGCAACCCAAGTAGAATTTTTGACAACAATAAGACAGATTGAAAAGCATCTTAAACCTGGAATGAAGATCCTGGATTTAGGTGCTGGAACAGGAGAATATAGCTTATTTTTTTTGCAAGACAAGGATTTGATGTAGTTGCAGTAGAGCTAGTAGAAAAACATGTAAAGCAAATAAAGGAAAAGATAAATGAAGAAATGTCAATAGAAGTAATTCAGGGAAATGCCCTAGATTTATCAATCATAGAAGATAAAAGCTATGATATAGTATTATGTTTTGGACCACTATATCATTTATCTAAAATGGAAGACAGGATGAAATGTATAAGTGAAGTAAAACGGGTTTGTAAAGATAATGGAAAAATGTTCTTTGCTTTTATTTCCAATGATATGGTTATTACAACTGAAACCTTTTTATATAATCCTAATTTTTTTACTTGAAGATTCATATAATCATGAAACTTTTAAAGTTGTAGATTTTCCATTTGTTTTTCATACAGTAGATGATTGTAGAAAGTTATTAAAGGCTGCAGAAGTCAATATTATTTCAGAGGTAGCTGCAGATGGCCTAAGTGAACTTCTCCAAGGAAAGATAAATGAGATGGATGATGAAAGCTACGAAAAATGGTTAAATTATCATTTCTATTGCTGTGAAAAACCAGAGTTTTTAGGGGGGGCTAGTAATCATTTGTTGTTTGTAGCAGAGAAGTAGTCTAGGCGAAGCAATATAAGATATATTTTATGAGGGGAGATTTAGTTATGGCAGTAATTATTAGAAAAGCTATAATTTCAGATGCTGAACAAATGGCAAATATTCACGCTCGTTCATGAGAAGTAGCTTATGCTGGTATAATTTCGCAAGATGCTTTTACGAAAAATGTGGTTATGCCTTTGATGGAACAAAAAAAGGAATTGTTTATAGGCAAGCCATTGATAGAAATTCGATACTTTACTATTTTTTTAACGAATCAGTATATTCTATATAGTGCACACCTTTTATATGTTGCTTCCTAAATAAAAACAAGGAGGTAAAAAAATGTCTAAAATAAATAAAAGATTAATACTAATTTTTGTATGTATAGCAATATTTTCAATTTTAGTGGGATGTAATAAAAGCGAATATCTGTTTAATGGTCTTGTAATTCCAAGTAAAAATAATTTATTAAAATTAAAAAGTCCTTTTCAAATAAGCGATGAGGATATACATTCATTTTTAGATGAAAATCAAACTGTAGAAAAACAGCTAGAGGTTTTAGAAATATCTCTTATGATGTAAAGTACAATAAATATCGTATTCTAGATAAAAAAAGCTGCAGAGGAAGATATAGACTTCTATTTTCAAACCTTAAAGGATTGTTATGCAGGTTACATTCCAAATGGAGGAGAAGAAAAGTTTGAAGCTGTAAAAACATCTATAAAAAGTGAAATTCCAAATGAAATTAGTACAATAGAGTTTGAGGAAATTCTAAAATCTAATATGTCCTTTGTAAAGGATGCCCATTTTATGATTGGTGGGAATATTAAGTTCACAATTAATCCTTGGTATATAGTAGATAACATTAATATTGGAAAAGATAATAAAGGTTATTACGATATTTCAAATGGAAAATACATTAAAAATAAAGATGAAATAGAATCCTTTTTAAGGCCAAGTTTGTCAGAAGATAACAGTCTTCAATATAAATTATTTTCACAAGATGTAACAATACTCCCTTTGAAGATTGAATATAAAGATGGGGGGGAGCCCTAGACCTAAAACATACCCCTATTTATTCAAAATACAATGCGGATAGTGATGTGGATTTTAAGGAATTTGGCAAAGTTCAATATTTAAAATTCCCTAGATTTTTTCATCCCAATGAGGGGATAAAATAAAAGAAATTTTAGATGCAATAGATAAAATGTCAAAATCAGAATATGGTATTTTGGACTTAAGAGGGAATGCAGGTGGCAATGCAATTCTAGTAGATCAAATTTTTCAGCATTATACTGGAGAAAATGTACTTTACTCTAGTGATGCAATTTACATACTAAATCCTGATGCATTTGAATATTCGGAGAATGGACAAACATGGGAAGAATATATTAAATATAGTAATGCAGAAATATATGACGATAATCATGCTATAGAAAGGCATAGTAAAAAAAACAATCCATAAAGATGGGCTACTTATAGTCTTAACTGATGGCACTACGGCTTCAGCTGGAGAAAAACTAGTAGATGCCCTTCACCATATAGATAATGCTGTTTTTGTTGGAATGCCAACTATGGGATGTGCAAATGGGTCAATGCTATGTGCCCTACCAATGAAAAATTCAGGTATTAGTTTTACCTTCGGGAATATTTGGAATGTATTTAATGAGGATTATTTTCAGGAATATAGAGGATTTTTACCAGATATATGGATTTCAGATGTAGATGTGGAAGGATTAGCTGAATTATTAAATAGTTACTCTAATTAGTGGAAATTGTTTCATGTGAAACATAATTTAAAAAAAGAGGTGATCCTATGAAAAATAAAAAAATGCCTTATATTCATAATTGCACTTATAATTTTACTAAGCTTAATGGCATGTTCAGGCACCATTGATACCACAGGCATTGACACTAATCAGGCTTCACATAAACCAACAACCCAGATTTATCTATATGGAGAACATCATGGCGTTGAAAAGATAATGGAAAAGGAATTGGAATTATGGGGGGGAAACATTATCATGAAGATAATATGAGACACTTATTTATTGAACTTTCCTATTATGGTGGAGAGTTTTTAAATCTATGGATGGAATCTGATAATGATGATATTTTAGAGGAACTATACGAAGATTGGAAGGGGGGACTATGGCATATAATCCTTACATTAAAGACTTTTACAAAAAAAATAAAAAGCGAATGTCCTGAAACTATTTTTCATGGAACAGATGTAGGCCACCAATATGACAGCACTGGGCAGCGATTTTTAAAATATCTTGAAGAAAATAATTTAGAAAATACGGAGAAATATTCGTTAGCAGAAGACTCCATTGAACAAGGCGAATATTATTATGAAAACGATGATCATATATATCGGGAAAATAAAATGACAGAAAATTTTATATTAGAATTTGATAAACTAGAAGGTGAAAGCATTATGGGGGGGATCTATGGCGGGGGGGCTCATACAAGTTTAGATTCTAGAGACTTTATGACTAATACTGTGCTTAATATGGCAAGCCAGTTAAAGGAACATTATGGTGATATTATTTATTCTGAAGACCTGGCTTGGTTAGCCAAGGATATAGAATCTATTAGGCAGGATATAATTATAATTAATGGTAAAGATTATGAGGCATCCTATTTTGGAAAAGAGGATTTAACAGGATTTAAGGATTACGCATACAGGGAATTTTGGAGATTGGAAAATGCCTATGAGGATTTTAAAGATAATAAAAAAAACAGGGAATGTCTTACCCTATGATAATTACCCTATGTTGGTGGAAGTAGGACAAGTTTTTGTTATAGATCATACAAAATTAGATGGAACTGTAGAAAGGGTCTATTACCGCTCCGATGGGCATATTTGGAATGAATTAGAATCAACGGAGGAATTTGTGGTTAGTGTGCCTTAGTAGATTTATATGAAGTAATGGCATCAAAAAAATTATAGGAGATTTATTACCATTCATAAAAATATAATTAATAAAATTTGGAGGATATTATGCTAGAAGGCAAGAAAAAAAAGGTTTACTAATGAAAATAATAAATATAATTTTTGAATCAATGGGCTTTATTACATTAAGTTATTTACTGTTATGTAGTATGTCCTCATTTAAAACTAATCCAGTTTATATCATTCTTTCTGCCACTAATATTGTACTTATCTCAAGGTTTTGGAAGATTTTAAAGGATATTGGAATAAATAATGTGGCAGTAGCTATTATTTTTATTATTTGTCTTGTTTTACTTTTTGTATTGTTTTTAAGGTTTGGATATTTATTAATGACACCAATAAGATTTCCTTTAAGTTAAATAATAGCTAAAATTATAAATTAATTTGTATAAGCAGTTACGACACATTATTTATATGATATGCAATAACCACTTCATTTAACAAAATACAAATTAGGCAGGTGAAATTTATGAGAAGAAAACACCCTATACTTCCATTCAGCCATGGATGGAGAAAAGGTTAAAATATTCGAAAAAAAACCCTAATATTAGTGTGGCCTTTATAGGAGAAACAAAAACACCAGAGAATTATACTAAGGATGAGTTAGACCAAATAGCAGTAGATCCATCCAAGGCAGCATTACTTATTAGCAGTGTCTTCACAACTGAGTATGAATCAGCAATTGTAAAAGGGAAGGTAAAATTAGTAGAAGATGGAGAAGAAAAAAAATCAAGGCCATGAAACTTGTATGTGAAAAATACACTCCAACAAAAATGGACTACTTTGATCTAGCCATTAAAGCAGGACTAAAAAGAACTAATGTATACAAAATAGAAATAGAAGAAATTAATGCTAAAAGGAAAAAATATGATATTAATGGTGAAGAAATGAAATGGGGGGGCAGAAGGGAGTAATATTATGCTTAATGGAAAACAAATCAAATCAGGTATTTTAGGGGGGGCTATTTTTGCTATTTTGGGTACGCTATTACGATTATTTGCATATGATATGGTCTGGCCAAGAGAATATAGTTATAGTGGACCTAGGGAAAATATAATTTGGGCAATTAGAGAGAAGGCATATCAAGATATAGGTATAACTTTTTTTAATATTTGGATTGGCTGTGATACTAGTTGTAGTAATTAATTGGTTATGGTTTCCATCAGTTACACGGGAAGATTAAACATAGAGGGGGGGTGTTTATAATTGGAAAACTTTATTGAAAATGATGGAGTTAAATTATGGACTAAAATAACAGGTAACAACGAGGGAAACTATATAATGCTATGTAATGGTGGCCCTGGGTCACCAGATTATCTTGCCCCAGTAGCACAAATGATTGATGATATGGCAAATATTATAAGATTTGAGCAAAGGGCCTGTGGACGTTCAACTATTGACTATAATTGCGACATTAATACTACTATTTCTGATTTAGAACACATAAGAAAATTCTATGGCATATCAAAATGGATAATAGGAGGGCATTCATGGGGGGGAGCAAATTTGGCACTAGCATATGCACTTAAATATCCTGAAAAGACCCAGCACTTTTCGTATACGGCTCAAAAGATATAAGACCAAGTTGGCCAGCAGAACAGATTGCATATTTGATGCCGGCTGCCCGTTTTATGATGATTGATGCTGCTGCCCATTATATTTGGTTAACTCATTATGAAGAATTAAGAAGTGTATTGAGGAATTTCATCTTAGAAATATTTATTTAAATCTCTCAAAATGGGGGGGTTATTTATATTATATGATTTTAATATTTTGTTTCGAATTAATTATGTTTAATACAGATATATATGTCAATTTGGGAAATAAAGTATCAGTTTTTTTAGGAATTAGAAAAATAAATGTAGTAAAATCTATATTTTTAGGAATTCTATTTAGCCCACCTTTTCTTATTCCTAATATTAAAAATGGAATAATATATAATTATGAGTCTAAAATATGGGGGGGGATAGTTATGAAAACAAATAAATTATTATCAGCCATTAAAAAGGCACCTTTTCCAACCATAATGGCAATAATTTCTTTTATATTATTTCTAGTAGCATATTCATTTGTAACTGTAAAAGCAATTAAACCATACTATCTGATGGGTTTAATATTTATAATACCTTTTGTTTCTTTTGGAATAATTGCTTATTTTACAGCAAGAGCAGAGATAGTACCAGTTATTTCATATATAATTACAATTCTTTTGATTGTTGTTTCTGTGCTTATAATGTTTGTAACATTTACTTTTATATCTATTGACGCTGCAACAACAGAAACAACTGATATAGAAATGTATGAAAGGGTTTTAAAACTAAAGGATTATCCTGAAAATACTTTAATAAATTATTTTCCTGAAAAAAAATTCCTAATAATGCAGAAAATATTGCATTTAGGTATAATCCTGCTTTTGTGCAGGGTGGTGAGAATTTCCAATTGAAATTTAAAACAGATTCTAATTCCATTAATAAGTATATTAAAGAATTTTCACAGGAAGCAAAATGGACAGGAAAAGTAAATGATAGTGAAACTGAAAATAATGGGGGTTTTCATTGCCTCATTTCATGCTCTAGGCTATGATAAATTGCCTGATGATTTTACAATTTATTTAATTGGCAGTAAACCCTATAGGTCTATGGATTGGAATCACGGTGAATTAAGCCTTGTGGCTATTAGTAAATTTAGGAATGAGATAATATTTGTAGCTGAGGATTGGTAATTTCTATGAAGTGTAAATGAAATCTGTTGGATGGTGATTATATGGATAAATTGCCACAAAGAAAAAAACATAAAATTAAAAAAATTATGATTATTCCCAGGCAGGATATTATTTTGTTACCATATGTACGAAGGATAAGAAAAGTCTATTTTGGGAAGTAGGGCGACCTGTAGTCGCCAGTTTGAAAGACCACCATTATCAAATATAGGAGAAGTTATTGATTTGGAAATAAATAAAATTAATTCTATTTATGAAAATGTTGAAATCAACAAATATGTTATTATGCCCAATTATATACATAATAGAAACCAATCCATTAAAATGGGCAGATGACAAATATTATATTTAATTTAGTTAAAATGAAAGTGTGATAATCATGAAAATCTATAGCTGGAAAACATTAATTGTTACCATCTTAATAGGCGGGGGGGCAGCTATTGTCTACCAAGTTAAAAACATAATGGCAGGGGGGGATTCTTTATCCTACTTTTATTTAATAGTATGGATCTACATTACCTTTAAGGGCCTTTGGGGGGGTTCCCTTACTAGGGAAGGATACGAAGAAGATGAATTTAGGGAATTAGTCCATAGTAAGGCTACTAGGAAACTCTTTGGTTCATGGGCTCCTATTGTTACATGGACAGGGTTTATCATAATTATTTTAGCAGGAATAATTGCTAGATTTATACCTGCTTTAGGCTATCTTCCCATTGTACTTTTGTTTATAGGCCTAGTTTATAATATTATAATTGCCATGATAATAAGAAAACAAATTAAAATAGAAGAAAAGGATTATTTCTAAAAATTGTTTCACATGAAACATTTTCACAACACCTTTGAAATATTTTACAAAAAAAACCTAAAAAAAATTCCTTTTTTTTGTCTTCAATCTGGTATTATATAATAAAAGCACAATAGGAGTGTAAAAAAAATGGCACGGATAATTACCATATTTAATCAAAAAGGCGGCGTGGGCAAGACTACCACTGTAATAAACTTGGCTGCAGCTCTAGGGAAGCAGAATCAAAAAAAATATTAGTCATAGATATTGACCCCCAGGGCAATGCTACCAGTGGTCTAGGTGTAGATAAATCTAGTTTAGAATTATCTATTTATCACGGTTTAATAAATGAAGTGGATTTAGACAATCTAATCTTAGAAACCTCTGCGGAAAATGTAGATATAATCCCTTCTAATGTGGATTTAGCAGGGGGGGCAGAAATTGAGCTTATAGAAATAGAAAATAGAGAACTAATACTAAAAAAAATCCATTGAAGCCATAGAGGATAAATACGATTATGTATTTATCGACTGTCCTCCATCTCTAGGGTTATTAAGTGTAAATGGCCTATCTGCATCTCACAGTGTTTTAATTCCCATACAATGCGAATACTATGCCCTAGAAGGAGTTAGCCAATTAATGGATACTATAATTCTAGTGAAAAAAAGGCCTAAATCCAGAATTAGAAATCGAAGGGGTAGTCCTCAGTATGTTTGATGGTAGGACGAACTTATCCATCCAAGTAGTAGACGAAGTTAAAAAATATTTCAGAGACAAAGTATATACCTCCATTATACCCCCCCGTAATGTAAGGCTAGCAGAGGCCCCCCCATCCTATGGACTATCCATTATAGACTATGATCCTAAATCTAAAGGGGCAGAGGCTTATATGGAATTGGCTGAAGAGTTTCTATATTTACAAGAAGAGGTGGTGATTTAATTGACTACTAAAAAAACGAGGATTAGGCAAAGGATTAGCTGCATTATTACCAGATGAATCTATATCAGATTTACTAGATGAAGAATTGGACAAGGATTCTATATCGAATATTGATATAAACTTAATCGAAGCTAACAAAAACCAACCGAGGAAACAATTTGAAAAAGAAGCCCTGGAAGAATTAAGTAGGTCTATTGAAGAATTTGGCATTATTCAACCTATAGTAGTTAGGAAAAAAAAGGGGGGGAGAAATATGAAATCATAGCTGGAGAAAGGCGATGGAGGGCTGCTAAAAATGCTAAACTACAAAGCATCCCTTGTATCATTAGGAAAACTAACGACAGAGAAGCTATGAAATTGGCCTTAATAGAAAATATTCAAAGAGAAAATTTAAATCCCATAGAGGAAGCCCTAGCCTATAAATCCTTAATGGAAGAATACAAACTAACTCAAGAAGAATTGGCAAAGACCATAGGAAAAAGCAGATCCTATATAGCCAATACCATAAGACTTTTAAATTTAGAGGATGAAATTTTAGAAAGTATTCAAAATGGGAAATTGACAGCAGGCCATGGCAGGGCATTATTATCTATTCCAAATAAGAAAGAGAGGCTAGAAACTGCCAATGCCATAATAAACGATAAAATAAATGTAAGAGAAACAGAAAACATAGCCAAGAAAACCAAAGGGACAAAATCCAAGGCAAAAACCAAATCTACAAAGGATCCATTTATTACAGATATAGAAGAAAAACTTATGAGGACCCTAGGTACCAAAGTGAATTTAATTCCTAAAAAAACGTGGTGGGAAAATAGAAATTGAATTCTATAATGAAGACGATTTAGAAAGAATAATAGAAATTTTATCATAAATGTTTCACATGAAACATAAGGGGGGGAGTTGAATCTATGGAAGTTAATATTTATCAAGTAGATGTATTTACAAATCAGGCCTTTGGAGGGAATCCTGCAGGAATTGTTCCAGATGCAAGAGGACTAGATCCTGTGGATATGCAAAATATTGCTAGGGAGATGAATCTTTCCGAAACTGTATTTATCATTCCAACAGATGAGGACAATTATCAGGTTCGCTTTTTCACCCCTGTTTCAGAGGTAGATCTATGTGGTCATGGCACCGTTGGGGGGGCATTTTACACCCTAGCTTATATGGGTTATATAACAGGGCCTTATAATGGAACAAAAAAAGTATACCAAAACACCAAGGCAGGGAAACTATCAGTAGAAATCCTGTTTAAGGATGGCAATGTAGACAGAGTGTTAATGGAACAGGCCATTCCGCAGGAAATAGGCGAAATAAAAGATTTAAAGCCTTTGTTAAAATGCTTTAATATAGAAGAAAAACACATAGGCATAGGTGATAAGTTTATAAATCCTAAAATAATATCTACAGGCCTACCAGATATAATGCTGCCTTTAAAAGACAAAGAGACATTGGATAATTTAAATGTGGATTTTAGAGGGCTTTCTAATTTATCCCATAAATTAAATGTAATAGGTGTCCATGCCTTCTATTTACCAGAAGAAAACCCCAATAAAGTATATACAAGGAATTTCGCACCTTTAGTTGGAATAAATGAAGAAGCAGCCACAGGCACATCTAATGGTAGTTTAATCTATTTTTTTAAAAAAAAGCAGGATATATTGAAAAGGAAATTATTGCCTTACAAGGAGAGGGTTTAGGCCGACCTTCCAATATATATTGTAGGATAGAAAATGTAGAAGAGAATTATGTGGTGAAAGTAGGGGGGGCAGGCCAAGGTGGTTTTAGAAGGAGTTATATGTATATAAACCTGAGCCCTCAATTTACGGGACGGACACATAGGTCCGTCCCTGCCACATCATATCACACAAATATCGTATCACATACATTACATTATCAATAACACAGACCCACTCATATCATCTTAACTTCAACACTGCCAACAAAATCAAAATCATCCCTGCCAACCAAGAAAGATCAATCTTAGCCCTATCCACAAAGGTTTTACCTATAAACAAGCCAGACCAAATGGCGATTAAATCCATTATCAAAGAGGCAAATAATATATAAAGTATATTCATATCCAACAATCCAGAACCAAAGCCTATGGCCAGAGAGTCTAGGGACAATGCTGTGGCTAAATAAAGGGCCTCTTTGGAACTAAGGATTTTGGAATTATCTATATCTGCTTTAGTTTCATCTATATAAATCTCTATAATAAAGAAAATATTAAATAATTTTAATTTAACCTTTCCATTCTTTTTTTTCTTTCCCTTTAAATAATTTTTAAAGAAGGATTCGAACAAATAATATATGCCAATTCCCATGAGAATGAAAAAAACTGATTATAATTGTAGCCTTATCAGGCAATATTTTAGATAAAATCCCACCTAATAAAAGTGAAATCACCAGAGAGATGGCGCATATAGAATCGATTATAATTATAGATTTAAAAGGGATTTTAATTTTATTTGTCCCATAGGCAATACTTGCAACAAAGGCATCTAAGGAAAGTGCTAGTACCAATAATATTGTTTCCATCTAATACACCCCTTAAATTAGAACTATATTATGATTTTCAATCATTAATATTCTATTCCTAGGTCTATTAATTGTTACAGTGTATAAATATATAGTAAAAGTGGTTCTTAGGGGGGGAGGGTATTATGGGGGGGATTTTTCTTATATTGTTTTTATTTATATTAGGTTTATTTATGACTATAAAAGGTGGAGATTGGTTTATAGACACTGCCATATGGATAGCAGAGAGAACAGGCATATCCTCAGGAATTATAGCTGCCACTATTGTAAGTGTAGCCACTACACTACCTGAATTTTTTTGTATCCACAGTAGCTAGTAATGAAGGTTTTTCAGAAATGGCAGTTGGGAATGCCCTGGGGGGGTCCTATACTTGCAATATAGCCTTTATAATAGGTATATGTGCTCTAATAAAGCCAATAGAAATAAAAGATGACTTTTTTTGGCATAAAGGCAGTCATGATGCTGGTAAATTTATTCATATTTTTCATGTTTTCAAAAAAATGGATTAATTGATAATAGAGAAGGCTATATTTTAGTAATATTGATAGTGCCATTTTTACTCATTAATATATTAGAATACAAACAGCACAATAATAAGAAAAAAAAGGCAAAAGGAAAAATATTGATAGTAAAGAACTAATCTTAAATGGAATAAAATTTATAGTAGGAGGGCACTGATAATGGGTGGTGCACATATACTAGTGGATACAGGTGTAAAAATCGCCAATATCCTTAGAATACCAAAGCAAGTAATAAGCCTAACCCTATTAGCAATAGGCACTTCTTTACCAGAATTGGTAACTTCCTTAGTTGCCACTATTAAAAATCAGCAAAATATTTCCATAGGAAATATCCTAGGGGGGCAAATATATTGAATTTATCTGTAATTATGGGGGGGCATCTCAAATGGTATCAGAACAGGGTCTAAGGATAACCAGCCAAACCCTATTTCTAGATATACCAATAGCCATAGTAGTAGGTCTAATCTTTGCTATAACAGGATTACTAAAGGGAAAAATTAATAGATTGACAGGAATAATATTTCTATCTATTTATATTCTATATCTTTTGATTCTTTTTTTTAATTTGATTAAACTCTGTTTCTATAATATAATTAAAGGGAAAATACAAAAATACTTAACGGTGGTGATAAGATGTTTATAGACAAAAGTTTAAAGGATTATGTATTACAGGTAAAATCAGGAGAACCTACACCAGGTGGAGGTAGTGTAGCTGCATTAGCGGGAAGTCTTGGCGCTGGATTGACATCTATGGTTGGTAATTTGAGTTTTGGTAAAAAAAAGCCTATGAAGAATTAGAGGATGAAACTAAAACTGAAATGGAAAATGCCTTTAAGGAAGTACAAAAGAGCATTGACAGACTAAATGAAATAATAGACGAAGATACAAAGGCTTTTGATAAAGTGATGGAAGCTTTTAAACTACCTAAAGAAACTGAAGAAGAAAAGAAAGCCAGAACTGCAGCCATCCAAGAAGGCTACAAAATAGCCCTAGAGGTTCCACTAGAGTGTGCTGAGGAATGCTACAAAGTATTAGAATTACAAAATGTATTTGCCCACAATGGTAATATAAATGCCATTACTGATATTGGTGTAGGCGCACTACTTGCAGCCTCTGGTTTAGAAGGTGCTCTTCTAAATGTAAAAATAAACTTACAAGCCATAAAAGACGAAGAATACAGAAACAAAATAGACGCAGAAGTAAATAGATTATTAAAAGACGGTCATCAATTAAAAGAAGAATTAATGAAAACTGTATATACTAGATTAGGATAAAAAAAAGCTCAATTATGAGCTTTTTTTTAGTCAAAATTCAATGTATATGATATAATTAATTTATCAATAATGGAGGTGGGAAGATGATTTATTTTGATAACGCAGCAACTTCTTTTCCAAAACCAAATATAGTCTATGATTCAATTATGGAGGCTATGAAAGAATATGGTGCAAATCCAGGCAGATCAGCCATAAATTGGCATTAAAACTAGGAAGAGAAATATATGAAACTAGAGAATTAATTGCTAAATTATTTAATATGGATAATCCTATGAATATAATCTACACATTTAATTGTACAGAAAGTTTAAATCTAGGAATTAAAGGTATATTAAATAAAGGGGGGGATCATGTGATTACTACATCTATGGAACACAATTCAGTTCTAAGACCCTTAAAAGCTCTAGAAAAAGAAGGAATAGAAATTACTATTGTAAATGGAGATCCAATGGGTAGAATTAACCCTAAAGACATAGAAGATAGTATAAAAGAAAACACAAAATTAATTATAACAACCCATATTTCGAACTTAACAGGCACCATAATGCCCATAGAAGAAATAGGGGAAATCGCTAAGAAAAATAATATTTATTATTTAGTAGATGCAGCTCAGTCTGCTGGAGTTTATGATATAGATGTGAAGAAAATGCATATAGATATGTTGGCATTTCCAGGACACAAGGGACTATTAGGCCCTCAAGGCACAGGAGCCCTATATATTGGAGACAATATAGATTTAAAGGAAATGAAACAAGGTGGAACTGGAAGCATTTCACATTTACTAGTACAACCAGATGTAAATCCCGATAGATACGAATCAGGAACCCCCCCAAATGGACCTGGCATCGTAGGGCTTGGGACAGGCATTAAATATATTTTAGATAAAGGAATGGATAATATTAGAAACCATGAGGAGAAGCTTACAAAATACTTTATTGAAGAAGCAAGTAAAATTGACGGGATTAGACTATATGGGCCATTAAATATTAAAGAGCAGGCAGCTGTAGTTCCCCTCAATATTAAAGATGAAGATTCTTCTGAAATAAGCTATATACTAGATGAATACTATAATATAGCAGTAAGACCAGGCCTTCATTGTGCACCTATGGCACATAAAACCATAGGAACTTTTGAACAAGGAGTAGTAAGATTTAGTTTTGGTCCTTTTAATACCTTTGATGAAATTGAAATAGCCATAAAAGCCCTTAAAGAAATATCTAAGGAAATATAGGGAGGAATAATAGTGGAGCATATTAGCAAAATAATTGAAATATATTATATTGAAATAGTTTTGGGACTGGCTGTTGCCTTCTTATTATTATTGGCCTTTTATATAATAGCAGAAATAAGAATATCAAAATTAAGAGATAGATACGATAAATTAACTATGGGAGTAGATGGTGCAAATATTGAAGAAATCCTACTGGAAAATGGAAAAGAAATTAGTCGCATTCAAGAAAATATTGGAACCATAAATGCGGAAATAAATAATTTAGATACAAGATTAAAATTTGCAGTGCAAAAAAATAGGTTTTATTAGATACAATGCCTTTGCAGATATGGGTTCTGAACTAAGTTATTCTATAGTCCTTTTAGATGAACATCTAAATGGTTTTGTTTTAACTAGTATTTATGGTAGGGAACAATCCGTTTCCTATGCAAAGCCTATAAAAGATGGAAAATCTACATTTCCACTTTCAGCAGAAGAGATGCAGGCAATGGATAGGGCTATTAAGGGTGAACTTTATACTAGCTCTATATAACAGGAGGAGAAAATGGAAAAAAAACACTTTTTATTATAAACCCAGTTGCAGGTGGAGGAAAGGCTAAAAAAACTGGAGCCATCAATAAAAAAAATATATGGAAAACATAGATTTGGAATACGATATTTGGCTAACACAAAAACCAAAGGATGCCATAGAATTAGCTAAATCAGGTATAATAGAAGGCTACAACACTATAGTGGCTGTAGGTGGAGATGGAACAGTAAATGAAGTAGCCATTGGCATAATAGAATCTGGTAGGGGGGGAAATTTAGGGATTATACCCAGTGGCACAGGAAATGATCTAGCTAGAACTTTGGAAATACCCTTTGAATTAGAAAAAGCATTAGATATTATAATAAAAGGCAATAAAAAAAAGAAATTGATATAGGTCTCGTAAACAATAATTTGTTTTTAAATATTGCAAGTATCGGATTAGACTCTGAAGTGGTTAAAAACACAGAAAAAAAATTAAAAAAAAGAATTCGATCTAAAATTGCCTATGGAGTAGGAGTAATTAATACATTACTTAAATTTAGAGGGAAAAAAAGTAATAATAGAAATAGATGATCATTTAATAGACAGGGATATATCTCTAGTAGCAGTAGGCAATGGAAAATATTATGGTGGTGGCTTTAAAATACTACCTATGGCAGTAGCAGAGGATGGATACTTTCATGTTATAGTAGTAAATAAGGCATCTAGAATTAAATTATTAGTTTTATTTCCATCAATTCTATTTGGTAAACATACTAAATTTAAAAACATGGTACAAGTATTTAAGGCTAAAGAAATAAAGGTTATAACAGAAGACAAGACTTATTTAAATGTAGATGGAGAAATATATGATATTGAAAAGGAAACAATTTTTACTATAAATGATGAAAAATTGCCGGTGTTTTGTTTATAGGAGACGGTTTTTCTGCCCGCTTTCTATACTATTTAATTTCAAAAAGGTTCTATCTATGCTTTTAGCTATAATCTCCGCCATATTCATTACTAAATTTAAACGAGTATTTTGCAATACCATATATTCCATTAATCCACCAACATTTACCACTCCAGTAATACTTATATCTCCAATGGAAGGTAGGTCCTTATTAACGCCCAATCCCGGCTTTAATGGGCCTTTTTTTTATTATGATTTGACCTATACTGTCTAATCTACCCAATGAAGCATCTATTGCCAAGATAAGGGCATTTGGATGAAATGCATTTATTTTTCAACAGTTTCCCCCCCTAAGTTTTTTTGCATGAACAGGCTCATCTAGATTTCCCATTAAGTGGACATTGTGGTATTTAAATCTATAGGAATTTAGTTTATATCCCACCAATGGCCCCCCCAAGGAATCCCCCCTGTAGACCTATCAGTACCAATACATAAAATTACTATTTCTTCACATTTATTTAAACTTGGAATTAAATAATCTAGTATTAAATTAGATAATTCTATAATTGCAAAGGGACATTTAGAATCAATATAATTCTTATTTAAAATATCTTCCATATTAGCCTCCTTAAAATTTTGTTATTTTATACTATGGGAAACCTTAGTCTAATAGAAGTATTTCCCTAAATTATTTAATAATGAATTTAATTTATTAAGAAATCTTAATAAATTAAACTCTAAGGCTTAGATCCCATAGGGAAAACAGCTTGCATATTGGAACTTCAAGGATTTTTAGTATAGAATATTAATTGGATTTTTAATATAATATATATAGACAGGCCTAAATCTTGAAAAATAAATTGCCTATGTTATAATACTTTTATAATTGTTACAAAATAATTACAAAACTGTTTATGGAACAGGGAGGTTAATATTATGGATGATCCTAGTAATTTAGAAATAGGTAATTCTATTTTGCCTAGGGAAGGTATTAAATTATTTGAGATATTAAAAGGAAACTTTAACAATAGAGAAAATCACAGGAAGATTGTAATAGGCATATTGATAGCTATTATAGGAGCACTTTCTCTTATAGCTTATAAAATCAACGAAATAAATACTAGAGCCTTTACGGTATATTTCGGAGGAGAAGAAATAGGCATAGTAAGGGAGCAGGATGAAGTCTTAAGTATATTAGAAAACATAAAGAAAGAACTATCCAATACATATGATATGGATATAGTCCTAAAAAGAATTTAAAATTTGAAGATACCCACGCAAAAGATGAATTGCTGGCTACATCTAAAGATTTAAGAGAAAATATAAAATCTAAGATGCAATTTCTAGTAAGTGGCTATGTAATACTGGTGGATAATGAGGAAGTAGGGGGGGCTGTCAAATCCTTAGTAGAAGCAGAAGAAATATTGGAAAGTTTAAAAGAGCCTTATGTAGTTGAGGACACTGAGGATAGAAAAATCCAGGAAATTACATTTGCAGAGGATGTAAAAATTGAGAAAAGAGAAATACCCCCCCTGAATAAAATAAAAAAAAGCGAAGAATTATTACAATATATCCAAATAGGAACAGAGGAAATTAAAACTCATATAGTAGAAGTTGGAGAAAGCCTTTGGACCATAGCTAAAATATACCATATGGATGTGGAAGATTTAATAGATGCAAATCCAGAAATTAATCCAGAAAAGCTACAGATTGGCGATGAGGTAAAACTATTAGTACCCAAATCCATGATAACTGTGGCTACTGTAGAGGAAATTAGATATAGAGAAAAGGTAAATTATGAAGTAGAAATAGAAGAAGATAAAAATATGTATAAAACTGAAAAGAAAGTAAAAGTAAAAGGTTCTCCAGGAGAGAATGAAATAGTAGCAAAGGTATTAAAACACAATGGTGTATTAGTAGAAAAGGAAATAATAGAGGAAATAGTAATAGAGGAAGCAGTAACTGAATTAGTGGTAAAGGGAACCAAGGAAGTTCCGAAAACTGCAGCTACAGGCGTGTTTTTAATGCCAACTCGTGGAAGAATATCCTCCCGATATGGCATGAGAAATGGTAGAATGCACAGAGGTTTAGACATAGCTACACCAACAGGGACAGCTATTAAGGCAGCAGATGGTGGTAAAGTAGTATTCACTGGAAGAAAAGGTGCCTTTGGGAATTTAGTTGAAATAGATCATGGTAATGGATATACCACTAGATATGCTCATTGTAGCTCCATAAATGTAAAAACTGGTGAAAGGGTATATAAAGGCCAAGTAATTGCCAAAGTAGGCAATACTGGCAGATCCACAGGATCACATCTTCATTTTGAAGTACTTAAAAATGGAAGAAATATGAATCCGCAAGGATTCGTGAAATAAGAAATTAGTAGCGACATTGTATATGTCGCTTTTTTTGTTGGGAAAATTTCAATTTTAAGATATAATAAACACAAAGGAGGTTTGAAGGATGAAAAAAATAATTGTATTTGGAAGCAAATATTGACCAGATTGTGAACCAGCGAAAGAGTATCTTTCAGAGAATAATATTAAATATGCATATTTAGATATTAGTGAAGGTATGTTTAATTTAAAAAAAATTTCTAAAATATAGGGACAATTATCCTGAATTTGACCAAATCAAAGAATTAGGACAAATAGGACTACCTTGCATAGTAGTAAATGATGGGGGGGAGGAAATTATTTTTGATTATAATGAATTAAAGTTTTAGTAAGGGGGGGGCGGGGGGGATATATGGCTAAAACAATTAGAAAAATCCTATGGGGGGGAGATTTATTTAATACTAGGGAATATGAAGAATACTTCTCAGAAATGTCCAGAGAAGGCCTTCATCTAAAAAAACTAGGCAGATCCTTTGCCTATTTTGAAGAAGGGGGGGAACCCAATTATTTAAATTATAAAGTAGATCTTGTCAGTAAAGACGAAGATAAAAAAAGAAATAAGAATCAGACAATACAAAAGAAGAGGTTGGGATCTTGCAGGTAATAAGGGTAATTTTTTTTAGTATTTTCCTCACCAATAAATTCAGGGGGGGCAGAGGAATTATACGAAAACCCAGAAGAGCAAAAACTGGCAATAGAAAATGTAAAAAGGGAACTTTTTGGTGGCGGCATTACAAGTATTGTTTTAGTTGTAATGAGCATTTTATTATTAATCCTAATGCTATACCAAAGGGCTAAAATGGAAGGTGGGTTTTATCTTTTACTTACAAGAGAAGAATTAATTGTTCCAGTTATTCTGGCACTAATCTCACTTCTCAAAGATTTGGAAAGAAAAAGGAATTTTAAAAGACTACAAAAATCCTTAGATACAGAGGAATATTCAAGATATAGTGGAGATTATTTACTTATGAGAAACAAATCTATAATTAAAAAAAAGCATTTATCTTTTTATTACACTATTTATAATAGTCTCCCTATTTTATAAAGTTTCTAAGGATAAATATATTAATCTATCTGAAATAGACAATTTAGACACCCTACCAGTAATAAGTATTGGAGATATTGAAACTTTAGACTACAGTAGAGATGAAAGCAGCCTTGCCATTATAAAAGGGGGGGATATAGATTATGGGAATTATATACATAGTGCTTGGAATCTCCTAGTACCTAGGGAATATTCCCTATCTGAAACTGGAATTTTTGAAAAAGGTAATTATGAAGGTGAGGACCCTAGATTAGATGTACACTACTATCTAGGCAGAACAGAAACCATAGCCAAAGGCCTAGAAAAAAACCTAGCATCTAGAAAGGTAAGAAGATACACAGCAAAATTCATAAAAATCCAAGAAAACAACGAATACATAGTCTATGGAGGGGGGGAAAAAGAAGGCACAAAATCTGTATTAGTGAGAAAGGGAAGGGAAATAGTTTTAGTAGATTATTATGATGGGACAGCGTCAGTAGAGGATATAGTGGAGGCGGTGGTGGAAAGATTAGGTGGCGAAAACCCTGTTTTTTGGAAAGGGAACAAGAGTAGGGGGGGCGGTCTTCTACTGCCCGATTACCACCAAAATAAACCAAAGGAGCTGAAAGCATGAGATCCTTCATAGCCATTAACTTCAGCAAAACTGAAAAAAAACTGCCATAGAAAATATAATCAAACAGGTACAAAAACATTCCACCCAAGGCAGATTTGTTAAAAATGAGCATATACATTTAACCTTAGAATTTTTAGGGGAAATTTCTCAAAATGAGGTTAAGATAATAGAAAATATAATAGAT